>Ga0134128_10001159_pt1 | contig 34916 bp, 26 predicted proteins | sample KB31754_FD_96462 | JGI IMG/M metagenome (GOLD analysis project Ga0134128, IMG submission 96462) | Terrestrial soil microbial communities with excess Nitrogen fertilizer from Kellogg Biological Station, Michigan, USA - KB3-175-4 | ecosystem: Environmental > Terrestrial > Soil > Unclassified ...
GGCGGGATTGTGGGCCAGAGTGCAAGAGGCGCGGGAATTGGTGCGGGCGCTGGTGCGGCAGCGGGCCTTCTTGCAGTGCTTCTCACGCGTGGACCTGAAGCGGAGCTGCCGCGCGGCACCACTTTGGATGTTGTGATGAACCGCCCGCTTTACTTGCTTTCCAGCAAGGCGAACTTCACCACTCCGGGGCAAGCATCAACGCTTGCTGGACCGCCCAACCGCGAGCCGCAGCGCCGCGCTGGCATTGTCCCTTACTAGGCTTCAGATGAGCGCCGTGGAGCCGCAGGCCGTGGCTAGAAGTGCCCCTTTTTCGGTCCATCACTTGCCGTAAAAGCGCTCGGTGTCGCTGCGAATCGCAACGGGCTGAATGGCTCGAGCCACTCAGAAGGTTTTCCAGTTGCAATCCACCCGGCCAGATATTTCGCCGTCGCGGGCGCGAGAAGCATCCCGTTGCGATAATGTCCCGTCGCGATGAACAGACCTTCAATGTTTGTAGACCCAATAATCGGCAAATGATCCGGCGAATCGGGTCGAACACCAGCCCATGTTTCCAGAATCGGCGCCTCGGCCAGTGCGGGAGCCATCGTTAACGCTGCGGTCAGAATTTTTTGCATGCCGGCGGAAGTAGTATGTTTTTCGGCTTTACCGCTTTCGAGCGTGCTGCCAACGACCGTGCGCCCGTCCTCCCGCGGAGCCATGTAACCGAAACTGGAGCGAAGAATTGTCCGCGGAGCGCCGGGAATTTTGCCGAGCGCAACCATCTGTCCACGCACGGGAATTGTCGGAGCGTAGGATTCCACGCCTCCAATCTCCCCGGAACGCCATCCCGCCGCGATCACCACGTTGCTTGCGGCAATTTTTTCCCTCGTGCGGACTTCAGCCGCCACGCGCCCTTTCGCCGCATCGGTGACAACTACTCCGCTGCAGCGGCCTTGTTCCACTAGCACGGAAATCACATCGCGGTTTCCGCGTATTTCCACACCGGCCTTCAGCGCTGCGGCGATTGCCACGTGAGTGATCACGCGCGGGTCGAGATACGCTTCGTCTTGAATCCACAACGCCGCGCGTGTCGCGCGGCCGATGGCAGGCTCGCGGGACCTTGCTTCCTCAAGTGAAATTGCTTCCGCCGTGTTGCCGTGAGTCCGAATTTCTTCCAACCGGCGATCGCGCTCCGTTTCGCCGTCTGGTTCGAAAAATAATTCCATCGCGCCCTCGGGATGGAAGCCGGCGGGCTCTCCCGAGGACTTTTCAATCGCAGTCGCAAATTCCGGATAGAGACGGTAACTCTCGCATCCGAGTGCGGCGATGCCAAGCGATTCGTGGTCTGGCGCGGGCGAAATTGTACCGGCCGCTGCCCAGGATGCCTCGCGCCCCGGCTCTTGACGATCCAGCACGAGCACGGATTTCCCGCGGCGGCCAAGCTCATACGCGAGCGAAACTCCTATAATTCCGCCGCCCACGACGACAGTGTCGTACCTCTTCATGGTGCAATCTTATCAATTATTTGAGCGGGCGGATGCTGGCTAAAGCGTCTTGACCAGTTCGATGGAGAGAAGATACGCCTTCTGCGACAGGTTTTTTGCGCGCGACCAGTCGGAAGTTCGGATCGCATCCTGCGCCTGTTCCAGGAAGCCACGAATTTTATCGACCATATCGTGCTGGTTCGTATTGAGCTCGCGTCCGTCCGCGCGATGTAAATTTTGTTGCGCCGTTGTAACGTACTGCTGCGTTTGCTTCGTCAGCTCCACTTGATCTGACTGCGACATTTGCGGCGAAATCTCGGGTGCGTGCGGTCGTTCAGGTTCAGGAGCCGCCGTTACCGGTCGCTTCACCGTATCGGGTTTCGGCGTCAAAGCCGGAGAGAGGGTTGCCGGTTCCGGATTTTTTGGCGCAGGTGTAACGGGCGCAGGAATCGAAGCCGGCGACTTGGTCGTTCCCGGCGTCAAAATTGGAGTCGGTGGCTGCGGCGGCACGGTCACTGGCGCAGCGGCGCGTACCTTGTGGTTCATGCAGCCGCAAGTGAAGACCGTGAGGCTTGCAGCGACCACGCACGTTAGGAATGCGGTATTCCGCGACGCGGCTGCGGGCCGTTTCGAGGCACGGTTTGGGGCTGGGTAGCTCATTTGCGACTATGTCTGCCGTGCAAACGGCTGGCCGTAGTCTCTTAAATTAGATGCGAGTAAGCTGGTGGCGCGTGTCAGCGGCAGCTCAATTCGAAACGTGGTGCCGCGCCCGGTCTCTGTCTCAAATTCTATCGAACCGTTGTGTAATTGCACAAATCGGAATGTATTCGCAAGTCCAAGTCCGGTTCCGCCTTTTCGGGTGGTGAAAAAAAGCTGAAAGATTTTCCCTCGATTCTCGGGCGCAATACCCGGTCCCGTATCGCCCACGCGAATTTCCGCCATGTCACCGATGCGGTCCAGAGTCACGGTTAGTTGCCCTCCAGCCGTCATGCACTCGCAGGCGTTCAGCACCAGGTTGAGAATCGACTGCTCAATCAGTCTCTTATCCAGTTCCATCAGGGGAAACGACGCGGGAATCTCTTTCACCAGCGTTACGCCTGCCCGCGTGATACCAGGTTTGGCGCTGGCGAGAACGCTCTCGATCAGTTCGGGCAGACTTACCTCCTCGCGTTCCAATTCGACGGGACGGCTGAATTCCAGGAACGTCTTCACCACGCGGTCAAGGCGATCAATCTCCGTGTCCAGCATTTTCGCGGCTTGTTGCGTCTCAGGGTCGATTGGCAGATTGGCCTTCAGCACTTCCAGCCACACGCGCATGGAGTTGAGTGGATTTTTTACTTCGTGCGCAACGCCCGCAGTAACGCGCCCCAGAGCCGCGAGCCTTTCCGACACTTGCAATTGCGAACCGAGACGCTCGAGCGATTCCAGATCGCGCAGTGAGACGAGCATCCCCATGCGTGCGCCGTCTTCCTGGATGGTTTGGATGCTCGCGCCTACGCGCCGCGTCCCGTGTTCGCCCGCGATATCCACTTCGACCGGTTCGACTCCCTCGGCCGCGACCTCGCCGTTCCGGCCAATATGCAGAGCAAGCGCGAGCGGGTGGCCCGGCGGGAATATCTCCTCGATCTTCCGGCCAAGCAGATTCTCCAAATCCACATCAATGAATTTCTCCGCCGATGGACTTACGAGCACCGCCCGCCCCTCCGCATTGAACAGCAGCAGACCATCCTCGAGACCGGCCATGATCTGATTCATGTTTTCGCGCAATGTGCTGAAAATCTCGCGGACATCGCGCAGTTGTTGCCCGATGCGGCTGATCTTGTTCGACACCTGTCCGAGTTCGCCCGCTTGTGTCACTGGCTCCAGATCAAATTCGCCAGCCGAGATGCGGTCTAATTGTGCCGAAATGCGCGACAACGGCGCCAGAGCGACTTGGCTGACGAATGCAGAAAACAGAGTCGAAAGCAGCACGGCTGCCAGCGCCAGCCATGCCGCCGAATGCAGTCCCGGCCAAATTTCGTCGCGCAGCAGAGCCGAAGCGAGCGCCACGTGAATATTCCCGAAGGGCTGGTTGCCAGTGGTAACAAACGGCAGAGTCAATTCATACACGTGCGGAGGTCCGTTCAGAATCCGCAGTTGGTTCAAGAAGCTCGCATGCACGAGTTCCGAAAGATCGCGACGCTGCGGAACGGGCTTGCCGGCCAGCGAAGCATCGCTGGAGATTAGCGCCGTCCCATCCGCATCGCTTATCGTGATTTCGTAAATACTCGGCGAGAAGCTCATGTCCGATTCAATCAGCGCCGATAGGCCCCGATTTTCTTCCAGCGTCCGCTGGATGTACGCGTGAATATCGTCCGGACTTGAAGATATGGGTGCCGCTCCATTGTCCGCTGCTTCGCGCAGGGCGTTCTGCGCCGACACGAATACTTGCTGCAGCACAAATTGCGCCCGATCGTTGGCCTGCGCGATTACCTGCCGTGTGAGTCTCGCCACATATAAGCCGGAGACCAGCGCGACGACGATAAGAACCAAAAGTGCCGTCGCCAGCGTGAACTTATTTTTCAGGCTTAGCGACATTTTGGCGTAACGCCTCGTACTCCTTAAGCTTGTTGTGAAGTGTTTTCAGGCTGATGCCTAAAAGCTCTGCGGCGCGCGTCTTGTTCTGATTCGTCGCGGCCAGCGTTTGGATAATCAGCTCGCGTTCCGCCGCTTCCACCGTGGTCCCGGGCGGAAAGCGCAAGCCGGAAAGTTCGCTCGACTGCGCCACGGGTCCGCGCGCGAAGTCGTCAGGCAGGTGCTGGCGGCCAATGGGACCGTGGTCGCAGGCTATGGCCGAACGTTCCAGAACATTGCGCAACTCGCGCACGTTTCCCGGCCACGGATACGCCTTGAATAATTCCATCACTTCCGTATTCACTCCCGGTGCATGCCGCCCGTGCTTGTGATTGATGTCAGCGAGCAATTGCTCAGTGAGGGGCCCCAGATCATCCTTGTGCTCGCGCAATGGCGGCAGATGAATGTGGAAAACGTTAAGACGAAAAAAAAGGTCCTGACGCAGCAGCCCCTGTGCCACCGCTTGCTGCGGATCTTTATTCGTCGCTGCCAGCACGCGCACGTCCACCGGCGTCTCGACTTTGCTGCCTATTCTTCGTACTTTGTGGTCTTCCAGCACGCGCAGCAGTTTGGCTTGCGTTTGCGCCGGCATTTCACCGATTTCATCGAGAAGCAGCGTTCCGCCATCTGCCAACTCGAAGCAGCCGAGTCTCCGTTCCGCCGCGCCGGTGAACGCGCCCTTCTCGTGGCCGAAAATTTCGCTTTCCATCAACGATTCGGGAATCGCGGAGCAATTGATCGCCACGAACGGCTGATTGGCGCGCGGCGAAAGCGCATGGATTGTGCGCGCCACCACTTCCTTGCCGGAGCCGGTTTCACCCGTGATGAGCACCGACGCCGTCGACGGCGCGGCTGTCTCCACTTGCCGCATCACTTCCGCCATGGTTTTCGACGCGCCGACCAGTTCGCCCAATCGCCCCGCATCGCGCAACTGGCGCGTCAGCGCCGCAACCTCCCTCCGGTCGCGCGCCTTGCCCATCGCGCGATCGAGCAGTGAACGCAGCACCGGAGGCTTAAGAGGTTTTTCGATGTACCAGAATGCTCCCGCCTCAATTGCTTGCACGGCGCGTTCATCCGTGCCGCGTCCAGTGATGATGATTACAGGCGTCTCCGGGGCGTGCTCATGCAGTTCAGTGAGCAACTCGAGGCCGTTCATACCCGGCAGCTCGACGTCGGCCAACACCACGGCGGGCTGGAATTCAGAGAACTTCGCCAGGCCGTCCTCGGCGCTGCCGACTCCGAGGATTTGGCAGCCCCACTTGCGAAGCAGGGCTTCGTAACCCTTGCGGGCGTTCTCCTCATCCTCGACAATCAGGATACGCTGCGAAAATGGAGTGTGACTTGCCATCAAGAAATTTAATCTACAGTAAGGATGCTGGAAAGCCAAGCGATGGAAAGACAAATGGGAGGGTGCCCCCTGGGCGGTGCCGCGTGAACGCCCTTCTGTTCGTCCCGGGTGCTCGTGCATTGCGTGTCGTCTCTCGTTCGCTACTTTTGCGCCCGGGGGGAGTTTCTGCACTGTTAACCGATTCCGCAGATGTTTTATCCTATTCAAGGAGAAGGGCTTAGTTATGGCTTATTTTGGAACTGGAATTGCGGCCCAAACACTTGGAGGTGTCATTTGAAAAACCGGAATTATTCATTGCTCGCCTTTGCTCTGATTGTCGCGGCGGCTTTATACCTGCCCGGCTGCTCTCGCAACGGGAGCAACGCCAACAGCGCAAACGGCGGTCAGCCCGATTCTTCGAGTGCGGGAAGCTCTGCCGTCGAGGCTCCGCAGTCAGTGACCATTCCCGCTGGAACCGAGTTGCACGTGATTCTCGGCACCACAATCGACAGCGCAAGAAGCCAGGCGGGAGATTCGTTTGAAGGGACACTCTCGCAGCCCGTTCTCGTCGGCGGTGGCGCGGTCGTGCCTCGCGACGCGCGTGTGCGGGGAACTGTGGTCGAAGCGCGTTCATCGGGGCGTTTATCCAAGCCCGCGTTTCTTAGCGTTGCCATCACGGCCATTCACTCGGGCGGCGCGTGGGTTGATGTCCATACGCATCCGGTTACATTGGAAGGCAAGTCCCACAAGAAACGCGACATCGTTGCCATCGGTGGCGGTTCGGCGCTCGGGGCGTTGATCGGTGGGATCGCCGGCGGCGGCAAGGGCGCCGCCATAGGCGCGGGTGCCGGCGCCGGCGCCGGAACGGTCGGCGCGGCCGCGACCGGCAAGAAGGAAATATCCCTTCCCGCCGAATCCCATTTGACATTTCGTTTAAGCCGTTCTGTCACGGTTCAGCCAAGATAGGGTGCTCTGATTTGTCCTCGGCGGAGAATCCCCGCCGGGGACGCAGTTTTTAGCCTACAAGACATCGTCTTTCGCCTTTCGGTCACCGAGCTCGTCCCATTTCGGTATGCGCTTGAATCCAAATAGCGTTACTTGATTACTTTATTACTATGAGATAACATCCATTCCCAGCATGGGACTGCCTTCCTGCCAGCAATCCGGGTCTGCAAGCCGCAAGTCCAGCGACGATAGTCCGTTATGCGTTCTCCCAAATGTGGTTCCTTGCGTGCTCTCAAAAGCAATATTCGCCCGCAATGGGAATCATAGGCCGTGGGTGAGGAACTAATGACAACAGAGCTCGGGACGCAAGAAACCCCTCAAAGTCAACGGGCGGCGATTGCCACGGTTTTGATCGTGGACGACGAAGAATCAACTCTCAGAATTTGCAGCGATATTGCGGTCGAATCCGGTCTCCGAGTCCGCACGGCCAGCACCACAGAGCAAGCGCTCGAAGAACTCGATCAGTATCCTGTCGACATTGCCATCACGGACCTCAAAGTGCCGCAGCTCGGCGGCCTCGAATTATTGCGTCGCATACGCGAGCATTATCCGCAAGTCTCCGTTCTGGTTCTCACCCAGTACGGAACCATACAAACGGCGGTCGAAGCCACGCGTTTAGGCGCAACCGACTACGTCACGAAGCCATTTCACATTGACGAGCTTCGCCGCAAGCTCCAGCGGCTCATCCGCGAACAAGAACTCGATCAGGAAAATCGTGTCCTTCGCGAACAGCTTCGCACGCGCCCCGGCTACGGCGAGTTAATTGGCGTCTCCGCCAAGATGCAGCGTGTTTATAAGCTGATTGAAAAGGTCAGCCAGCACAATTATCCCGTCCTGATTCTTGGTGAGAGTGGAACGGGCAAAGAGCTGGTCGCCCGCTCGATTCATTTCTCCGGAGCTCGTCGCCTGAAGCCTTTTGTCCCCGTGGATTGTTCCGCGCTCGTCCCTACGCTGATTGAGTCGGAGCTTTTCGGCTATGCCAAGGGGGCTTTTACCGGTGCCATGAGCACGAAGCAGGGTTTGATCGAAAGCGCCGACGGCGGCACTCTATTTCTCGACGAAATCGGCAATCTTCCTGTTGAAATGCAATCCAAGCTCTTGCGCGTGCTGCAGGCGCGCGAAGTGAAGCCGGTGGGCTCGAACGACCGCGTTTCCATAGACGTGCGCGTGATTGCCGCGACAAACAAGGACCTCGAAACCGCCGTTCGTTCCGGGCAATTTCGGCAGGACTTGTTCTTTCGCTTGAACGTCGTCCAGATCAAGCTTCCTCCTCTGCGCGAGCGCAAGAGCGATATTCCCGTGCTCGTGCAGTCGTTCCTGGAAAAATTCGCCGATCCGCTACGTCCTTCGCCGACACTCGCCGAAGATGCCCTCACACGCCTCACAGCCTACGACTGGCCGGGGAACGTTCGCGAACTGGAGAATGCCATTGAGCGCGCCGTAGCGCTCGGCTCCGGGCCGATTCTCCACTCCGGCGACCTGCCGTCCAATTTGCAATACGCCGCCAGCAACGGTGGCGCGGATTCGATGCCTGCGGGCGACGAACTGGTGCCTCTTGAGGAGCTCGAAAGGCGGGCCATTCTCCGCGCCCTCCGGGAATCCGGCGGTGACAAACTGATCGCCGCGCGGCTGCTGGGCATCGGAAAGACTACCCTCTATCGAAAGCTGAAGCAGTACGAGTCTGAGTTGGCCCGGCACCAATCCGCCTGATACAGCATATCTGCAGCGAAGCTCAGAAGATTTTCCACCCCACAATGGCTGTCTGTTGTTCTCCGCAAAATCGTTTCCCGTACGCGGACAATTCCGGTTCGGAGTGGGAATAACCCGAGGGAATCGAATCTCTCCTCTCCCTGTAAATATCTGAGTTGCCGTCACTTGGCCCCTCAGCCGCATTGGTAGCGAGTGTGCAGTTGGAAAAATGTACGTTCGCAAAACCGTGCTGTCCTGAAGACGCGAACGCGCACCGCGACAGGAGGAGAGTGGATTTGAACTACATTCGGGAATATCAGCTCCTACGATTCATCCGTTGTGCAGTTGATTTCTTGATTTTTTCAGGCGCCGCGATCCTGTCGTGTTACTTGATTCTGCGGTCGGGACGATGAAATAAGCATGGCGCGTCACTCCTGGCCGAAACCATCTCGATTAGCCGACGAGCACACACCCTTGTCTGGCCGGCTCTCCCAAGTCGACGCCCTGACTGGATCGATTGACCGTTTGTCTCCGATGAATCCAGAGCTGGAACTAATGCAATTGGAAGCTGAACTGCGCGGTCTGCTTGATGCTGTTCATTCAGGAGTGTTGCTCCTTGCAGTCGACGGCCAAATTCGTTTTGCCAACGCCCATTTTGGAACGCTATTCGGCCTCGATCCCGGTGTCTTGGCGAGCCTCGCGCGCATCGAGGATGTCGCGCACCTGCTCGAGCCGCTTCTCCGCGTTCCGGGACCGCCCGTCGCGCGCTCGAAATTCCTTGCCCAGGGCGCAAATGGCCCGATTCACGACGAATTCGAATTGGCAGGTCCCGCGCGTCGCGTTATCGAACGTTACGCCCGCCCCGTGCTCGGCGAGGGAGGACGGCCGCTGGGCTGGCTCCAAATTTACTCGGAGATTACGAACCAGCGTCAGATTCAGTCGAAGCTCGTTCAAACCGAAAAGATGGCGGCGCTCGGCCAACTGGTTTCCGGAATCGCCCATGAACTCAATAACCCTCTGACTTCGATTATGGGCTACGCGCAATTGGTCCTGGGTCGCGCACCGGAAACGTTAAACAACGAAGTGCAAATGATCTTCGCGGAGGCGGAGCGCGCGCGACGCATCGTGAAAAACCTTTTATTTTTTGCGCGACAGGCCCAACCGGAGCGCACCCGCGTGGACGTGAACGAGATTGTCGAGCGCACCGTCGCTCTGCGCGGCTACGAATTGAAGATTGAGAACATAGCGATTCGCTGCGAGCTTGCCCCCGACTTACCCGCCACTCTTGCCGACCCGCACCAGCTTCAACAGGTCGTGCTGAACTTGCTGGTGAACGCCGAGCAGTCCATCCTCGAAAGCCGCGGACGCGGCAGCATCCAACTGCGCACCCGAAAAAGCCCCGGTTCCCGGCTCCTGATCGAGGTTACTGACGATGGTCCGGGCATTCCTGCTGAGATCGTCTCGCGCATCTTCGACCCCTTCTTCACCACCAAGCCACCCGGCTTGGGAACCGGACTTGGCCTTTCGATCGTCTACGGTATTGTTGAACAGCATGGCGGCGACGTTGCCTTCGAAAATCTGCCCGGAGGCGGCGCGAAATTTACAGTCGAGATTCCGCTTTTGGCGGTTCCTGCCGAGACTATTCACGTGGCGGCTGCGCCCTCGACGGATCCGGGCTACGTATCCCCCAGCCGCGTTCTCGTAGTGGAAGACGAACCCACCGTTGCACAACTCATCAGCGATGTCCTTTGCGAGGAAGGCCACCGAGTCGAGGCTGTTGTTGACAGTCAGGAAGGCCTTACGCGCCTTGCGCGCGCCCGCTACGATTTGATTATTTGCGATCTGCGCATGCCCCGCCTCGACGGCCCTGCGTTTTACGACGTGCTTGTGCGCACGCAAAGTCCCGCACGCGACCGCATTCTCTTTATCACCGGAGACACGCTCGGACCGCACACGGTCGAATTCCTTAAGTCGCGCCAGCTTCCTTTTTTGGCCAAGCCATTTCTTGTCGAGGAACTGAAACTCGCCGCCAATCGCATTCTCGCGGGACCGGAGCGTGCCGCTCCGATCGCCGGCGCTGTCACGCAAGTCAAGCTGTGAGATCGAACCGCAGTGTGAAAACAGAAGTCGAGGCGAACTTGAGCCTGGAACTTGAGGAGGACATCAACACCATGGGCGTCAAAACCAGTTTCAGGGGCGTCGCGGCGCTCGTCGGAATGGTCCCGGGAAACACGCGCGATGATCTCGTCGACCGCCTCGAGCATAATGCTCTAGCCCGTTGTTTATCCGACAACGACGGCTGCGGCAAGCATCGCGAAATCGCGCAGGCGTCCCATTGGATCGAACTCAAGGCCCGCGCCGCCCGCCTGAATCCCCAGACAGTCGTTTTCGACGACAGTATCCTTCCTGCCGATGTCTCGCTCGGGGAGGCGGCGCGCCGGATGGCGCTCTTCGCCCCCGTGATCGTGATCGCTCCCTCGGAAAAGCAGTCGCAACTTATCAGCCTGCTGAGTGCAGGCGAAATTGATTTCGTCGCTCGCTCGGGCGAATTCCTTTCCCTCGCCGCGGCTTTTGTCGAGCGCCGTCTGCGTCCGTCACCAGCCATCGAGCCTGAATTCAGTTCCGCTTGGACCGCGGATCTGCCGTCCGATTTCGCGGAGGTCTTGCGTCACGAAATCAACAATCCCCTCACGGGAATTCTCGGCAACGCGGAGCTTCTTCTCTCACAGCTTCGCCCAAGCCTCACGCCCGTTTCCGTGCAGCGCTTGGAGACCGTAGTTGACCTCGCCGTGCGCCTCCGCGAAACGATACGCTGCCTCAGCACTGAATGGGAGCGCCAGCATTCCAGCATTCATTCCGCGTGATTGGGACGCAATTCGGTTGCCATCCGTAGCGACTTCTCCTAACATAAGCGCGAGACTGGCCCGGCGCTCGCTGATTTTTTCACTTTCGCGCAGCGGGCCGCACAGACGATGCCGCGCCCTCCTCGATTGCTTGTCCTCGATCCCGCGGGAGTCCGCCGCGAGGTTCAGGCCACTCAGTTTCCTTTTCGCGTCGGTCGCCAGACCGGCAATGAGCTTGTCCTGCGCGACAGCCGCATCAGCCGCCAACAGGCGCAAATCGTCACCGCCAATGGCGATTACTTCCTCGAAGACATGGGCAGCCGCCACGGTACATTCGTCAACGGCGAACGCATCACCGATGCGCGCCCGCTGCGTCCCAAGGATAGCATCGACTTCGGCATGCCCGATTCGTTCAAGCTCGTTTTCCTTGGCGACGAGGCCACCCTCGAAGAACTGATCGAGCAGGTTGAGAAACCCGCTCCCGCCACTCCCGGCACGCAGGGCCTCTATCATCTCGGCGTGCTTCTCGAAGTGGCGCGCACTCTGGGCTCAGGCCTTTCGCTTGAAGACGTTCTCGCGGCTGTAGTGGACGCGGCCATTCGCGTCACGCGCACCGAACGCGGCGTGCTCCTGCTCGCAAATGACGAGGGCGACCTGAAGCCCACAATCGCGCGCGATGCGAAAGGCGAAATATTGAAGGTCGAAGACCTTAAGATTTCCTCGGGCGTCCTGAAACGCGTCGCCACTTCGCGGCGCGAATTGATCGTCAGCGACACGGGTGACGAAGCAGCCATCGGCGCGCAGGCCAGCGTCGCTTCGCTTTCGTTGCTCACCATCGTCGCCATTCCCATCGAGAAGCTGCCAGTGATCGCCGCCGTCGACCTCACCATTACCTCCGAAGAGGCCGACCTCCTCGGCGTGCTGTATCTCGACAGCCGTTCACCCTCTACCGCGTTCAGCGAAATCGATCGTGAGGTTTTGCGCACGCTCGCGCGCGAAGCCGCCACGGTCATCGAAAACGCGCGCCTGTTCGCCGCGGCCCGCGAGAAAGGGCGCCTCGATCACGAAATCGAAATCGCCAGCCAGATTCAGCGCGAGCTGCTCCCGAAGTCATTTCCGCAGATGGCTCACGTTTCCGTCGCGGGCTCCACGCTCGCCTGTCATTCGGTCGGCGGCGATTGCTTCGACGTAGTTGCTCTCGGCGGCGGTCGCTTCGGATTCTTCGTCGGTGACGTGGCGGGCAAGGGAATTGCGGCTTCGCTTCTCGCCACGCTCTTGCAGGGCGTGTTTTACACCACGGCCGCGCTCGATATTCCCCTGGCCGAAGCCACCAAACGCGTCAACCAATTTCTCTGTGAGCGTTCGAGCGACGATCGCTACGCTACGCTTTTCTACGGCGTCCTCGATCCGGCAGGCCATCTCGAATACATCAACGCAGGCCACGTGCCGCCGCTCGTTCGGCGCGCTTCGGGCGAACTCGTCGAGTTGGCTTCTTCGAATTTTCCGGTGGGCATGTTTGCCGAGGCGGAATTCACCGCCGAGCACGTCGCGCTGCAGGCCGGAGACTTCGTTGTGATCTATACGGACGGCGTTTCAGAAGCGCGAAATATGAGTGATGAGATGTATGAACAGGAGCGCTTGAGCAAGCTCCTGTGCGAATTTACCGGCTCAACCGCCGAAGAACTCGCCGAAGCAGTGCGCTTCGGTGTTCGCGATTTCACCGGCGGCGCCCCCCAGGCCGACGACATCACCATGGTCGTCCTCCACTTCAAAGGTCCCTCCGCCTGATGCTGCCTCGCCCTCGTCGGTTGCGTTCCTGTAGGGAGGCCTTCAGACGGCATATTCGTCAAGAAAGCGCTATCGATATGCTGCAAAAAATGAGAGGACGCGGCGCCTGAATTCTGCCGGATCAGTTCCGTAAGCGCCCGTGTGCAGTGCTCCCCGAACCACCCATAATTCCTTCGGCCCCAGTGCTGCTCGAAAAATTCGGCGGGCGTGACGGCAGGGAATGCGACGGTCCAAGGTTCCGCAGATCAGCAACACGGGAACAGCGCGCTCGGACACCGCTCGTTCAGGCGAGACATCGTCAGCGTGAAATCCGCCCTCCTCTTCCGCGACGCGGATTGCAATGATCGTCGCGGGGCGGAACAGCGTCTTGCCGAGCCACGGACTCAATTGCAGACCGGCATAGTCGTAGGTCACCTCGCGCAAATTGCTGAACGACGCTTCGGCCACAACCGCGGAAATGCGCGGCTCGACCGCCGCTGATTGCAGTGCAATCGCCGAGCCCATTGATTCGCCGAGGGCAAAGAGACGTCGAGGATCTTCGGTGGTGTACAGAGCTGCGATTATTCTCTTGGTATCCCAGCGTTCTTTCCACCCATAGGTCGCCATCGCACCGCCACTTGCGCCGTGCGCGCGCGCGTCCATCATCACCAAGCTGTAACCGGCGCGCAGCAGGAAATCCGCGTAACTGATGGTACCCACGCGATTGTCGGACTGACCATGAAACAGCATCACCCAATCGCCGTTGGGGGATTTTGCGTGAACCTTCCAGCCGCGCAGAATCACGCCATCCTGTGCGGACACATCAAACTCTTGACACACAGCACCGTCGCGGGCGAAGACATCGTTCGCTTGCGCGATTAGAGTGCCATCGAGGGCGCGACGCGCAGGATGCAAGATGCCGCCGCCTAAAATCGCTCCGACGACGGCAGACCCGAGAAATGCGGTCGCCAGCAGGCCGATAATCCATTGAAGGGCTCGCCTCATGTGTCTCCAGAATATGATACGAAATTTACAGAACAGGAGTTTATGCGGGAGCTGAGCCAAGGGGGGGTTCGTCGTTTGCCGCCGTTTCCACAGTCACCTGATCGCTGCGCTCAACGCTGTGCTAGCGTTATTCGAGCGCAAATTCCATGATGCATGCCGCCACCAACAATAAAGCCCACACGTCTCGGTCGCCTGGAAAGCGTGCGTGTCGCGCTGCGCGTCTTACCTGATGCAAAGCGCACCCAGCGGTTGCAAAACTGCTTGCTCCCGATTCCCGCCTGGAACGTTTCTAATCGACAATGCCGGAATTAGAATTCGTGCTAACTAACAGAAAACACTCGCCTCAGCGCGTTTCTAATCGCCCAAAATCGCTCTTCTAAAAATTCCTGCACACTTCGTCTTGCGCGCTTCAGTTATGGTCCCAATATGCGGTCGCCATCCCCTACGAGCCGGTCGAGGAGTAGTGGCGTGTGCCAAGATTCCACATGGAAATTGCGAAAATCAGAAAGCCCACGGCGACCACCGGAACGAATGGCAAATATTCCGGAGTGACCGTGTGGCCGAGCAGCCGCACGCTGGGATAGAACGACGCGAGGCCGAAGGGAATAATCCAGCACAGGAAAAACTGCACCGCGCCGGAATAAATCGAAAGCGGGTAGCGGCCAAACGCAATCAAATTCCACACGGGCGGATGCACGCCGATGCGGTCCTCGAACCAAAAAGAAATTGTCGTCAGCAGCAGAAACACGGAAATGTAAATCACTCCCGCGCAGAGTCCCCAGAAAATCAGCAGCGAAAATTTGCCGGCAGTCCAGTGGATGTGAAGCTCGCGCGACGCGTACCACATGCAGAAAAGCCCCGTTGCGATTTCCTGCATGGATTCAATGCGAAACTGCTCAAAAAGCACTTGAAACAGAGTCGAGACCGGTCGCAGCATCACGCGGTCAAATTTTCCCTCGATGATGTAGTTGTTGCCGAAGTCGTAGAGGTTCAGGCTGATGACGTTGAACATTCCGTAAGGAACCAGCGAGAAGCCGTAGAGGAAAACCTCCTCGGGGAATGTCCAATTCGCCAGCGTAGGGACTTTGTGGAAGAGCACGACAACGAAAGCCAGCGCGAAGATCGTGGCGGCGAGGCTGGTGGCCGTCGAGACGATGAAATCGCCGCGATACGACATCCGCATCTTCGCGTATTGCGAAAAATATTCGCCGAACAGAATGCAATGCCGCACGAATCCGTGCCACATTTGCCGCGCGGCGCTGTCTCGCCTTGCTTCCGGCATCGAATTTTCCGCAATCGCCATGTTTTACTAGCCGCCGTGAATCGTGATTTTTTTTGTCGCGCTCTCCCACCACCAATGCGCCGCGAAAAGCAGAAAAACCACCCACGCCCATTGAATGCACAGAAGTTTGATCGCTTGGGACGTGGAAAACTTGCCGAGATAAATCGAGAGCGGCGTGTACGCGATGTGTTCGAAGGGCAGCCACGCCAGCACTTTCTGCACGCCATTCGGAAAATACGTCATCGGAATCAGCAGGCCCGAGAGCAACTCAATCAGCCAGTATTTCGCGCGAATCATGGCAAGGATCGATTTCAGGGGAATCGCGCAGGTGCCGATCATGAAGTTGATCGCGCCCATCAGGAAAAATGAACCGATCACGCCGATGATGAAGAGCGTCAAATCAACTCCCGACGCGGGTCCTTGCACCGGAAAAACCAGCGCGACGACAATCGCCGTCGGCACCGTGAGCAAGCCGAGGCGAAACGCCGATTCGCCCATCGCGCGGAAAATCCACATCCATTGCACCGACACGGGCTTGATCAAGTCCATTGCGATCTTGCCTTCGATCACTTCGTAGGCCATTTCCTGGTCGATCGTGTTCCAGTAAAACGAGCGAATGATCCAGCCCACGCTCACGTAAGTGATGATCTGGGGCAGGTTGAAGCCCGCGATCGATCCGGTGGTGTTCTTGAATATCGCCGTCCAGATGAAATAGTAAATCGTGACGTTGAAAAAATAAGTGATGATGCCCGTGAAATAACGCAGCCTGAAGGCGAGAATATTCACGAATCCAATGCGCGAAAATTCCGCGTACGGCACCAGCGCAGCTTGCACGCGCGACGCCATCTAGTTTCGTCCCGGCATGGTTATTTTATGGGCTCCTCGCCAGATCATTTTGCTCGCCACCCGTGCGTCGCTCACGTCTGCATCCTAACATACGCCGCGCACCGGCCGAGTGGATGGACGCATGTTGTGTTCGCCGAAGGAACAATTGCAATGGCGAGAATGATTGAGCACTTCGGATGGACAATGAAAAAAGGGGAGGCGATTGCGCCTCCCCCCGTGATGCTCGCGTACCCGCTGCGGCGGCGAAGGCCGCCGTAGCGCCACAGATGGTTGCAGGTTAGAAGGTGTACTCCACGCCGAACTCGCCGCGGAACGACTTGGGAACGGTCGTGCCGGACGGAGCGAGGAATCCGCTTGGCTGTTCGAACGTCGACGAGCGAACATTGCCGGTGAATGAATTGCCGAAGTTGGCGCGGTTAGTGAGGTCGAAGGCCTGGAAGATCAACCGCAAGGTACCCTTCTCGGCAAAGTTAAAGGACTTCGTGACCCTGGTATCGAGCTGGAAGAAATCCTGCCCGCGCAAACCGTCGAAGGGTCCCATCTCGCATGTTCCGGCGGCCAGACACGACTGTTGAGTTGAAACCGAGGCCTGGGCATAGGTGGCGAAATCGCCCGGGTTGGACGTTGGGACAATGGCGTGCGCGGCGCCATTGCGCGAGCCGACGCCGAGGACATCGTGTCCGGCGGTCGCCGTGTAAGGCCGCGCGGAGCCGAACTGCATAATCGGAGCTACATCGAACCCCCAAGGCAAACTGACGATGCCGCTGAGGGCAACGTGATGGCGCTCGTCATTCGGAACGGGTCCGAAATCTACTTTCGGGTTCCAAGGATTAAAGGGATCAACGGGGCGGTTGCCGAAGGATGCGGCGCTGCCATCCCAGCCGACTGCCCGGGACAATACGTAGCTGGCGTTCATGGTGAAATGCTGATTCATGCGACGCGTGTAGGAAAAGTTCAAGCCGTCGTAGCGCGAGCGTCCCTGGGATGCCGCGTCGTCCGACGCCCCGAGGACCGGCACACCGGCGTTCGTGAAGGCCTGCGTGAGCACACGAGCGCCAGTTGCAGGATCTATCGGGTTGAAGTTGAAAGTATCGGCTTCGTGGAGGCCAAGTTCGTGAATGTAATCGATTTCAAAGGTTGAGTAGCCATTGATTTCGTACGAGTAACCGAAATTCCACTGTTCGGAATATGGATTCCGGTAATTTGGATCCATCAGTCTGCCTGTGGCGTTCGCCGGCAATTGAGTCGGCGGCGGCGGAGATGTGGGCAGCGGATCAACACCGAAACGCCAGCTGGACAGCGGGATGCTGGTTCCCGGAACGTCGCAGACCGCCGGGTTGCAACTCGTCCCCGGACCGTTGGCTGAGATCGCGTAAGTGGTGGCGAAGATGGTCGGATTAGCTTGCTGCATCATAAACAGCGGGATGTTGATGAAGGTTTGGCCGAAATAAAGACCATAACCGCCGCGGACGATGTGCTTGCCGGTACCCGTGACATCCCAAGCAAAACCAATGCGCGGGCTCCATCCTTTGTTGTCATCATGTGGAATTTTAGAAGCCAGCGGGTTGCCAATGGCCTTCAACTCTTGATACGTACGGTTGTTGGGAATCTGGCTGCTGGCGTAAAGGCCTATGTCCTTGTCCCAGCGCACGCCCAGATTCAGCGTGAAGCCTGAGCGGATTTTCCAGTCATCCTGAAAGTAAACGCCGAACATCTTTGAAGCCAGGAAAAAGTCAGGGTCTCCCGAAGCCCCGGTCATCGCACTGACGGCCCCAGCGGTGGCGAACCCATTGGGGTAAAGCCCGTTACTGTTAGAGGTAATGACCGACGGGTTGTCAAGAAACGTGAGAGTTGGCACGGGCGTGAATTCGAACAAACCACCCAGGACCGGTTCCCAAACGTAGTCCACGCCAGTGTGAAAGGTATGAACGCCGTGAACGATGGAAATATCATCTTTGAACTGCCACTTTTTCTGGATGGACTGTTGCGGCACGTTGCCGTTAGTGCCGAACGTGCTGCCGTCGGCGAAGTTGACCGTAAAAGGCGAGAACTTGTTGGTGCCAATCACGTTGTTCCAATACTGATAGCCTGCGGTGGCGTCGTTGACAATGCTAGGAGAGAGAACGGAGTTCAGGCTGAGACTCGACAGGATCAGGTGATTGGTGGTGAAGTTTCCGGCGGTCAGGTCATTTGCGTTGCCGGACTGATCGTTCAGACCGGTGTTGTTCTGGGCGTTATAGGTGAAAAACATCGATTCTTTATCATTGAAACGGTGATCCAGGCGGCCGGTGTAACGCCAGTCAAAATACGGCGTCGGAATGGAGGCGGCAGGTTGGGCGCCGATAGGTTCGGCGAGGGTCAGGCTTTGTAATGCAAATGCGGCGATGGGGTCGGCGGTGTGTTCGCGCTGGCGCTCGAGAGCGAAGAAAAAGAAGTCCTTGTCCTTGCGGATTGGGCCCCCGATGTCGCCTCCGAACTGCTGGCGCTCGAACTGAGGCGTCGAGGAGCCCGGGGTCTGTTCAGTGAAAAAATCGTTGTGGTTCAACGCAGTCTGCGTGTCGAAGAAGTAGCCACCCCCGTGAAATTTGTTGGAACCGGCCTTGGTGATGACGTTGATGGCGGCGCCTTCGCTGCGGCCGTTGGCAGCGGAGAAGCGCTGCGTCGAAATGTCGAATTCCTGGACGGCCGAAAGAGGCAACTGCATCACGGGGCCACCGACGGTGTTGTCCTTGTCATCGATGCCGTTCACGGTGACGTTGACATTGCGGCCGTTCGAACCATTGACGGCGACCACGGCGACGCGGTTCTTCGTCGGGTCGTAAGAGTTGACAGGTCGCGCACCGGGCGCCAAATAAGCGAGGTTGCCGAAGTCTCGCCCATTGAGCGGCATGTTCTCGATTTGTTGTGGCGTGATGTCGATGCCAACGCTTGTTTTCGTGACGTCGACAAGCGGGGCTTGTTCAGTGACGGTGACGGTCTGCGAAACGGAGCCCGGCTCGAGGGTAAAATTCAGCGTCGAGGTTTCTCCGACGATCAGTTCAGTGGAGGCGACGGTGACAGTCTTAAAGCCCGCCAGTGTGACTTTAAGCTCGTAGTTGCCGGCGGGTAGCAGGTCAAAGCGATACAAGCCCGCGCTGTTGGATTGCACGGTACGCACGGCACCGGTGTCCTTATTGGTCAAGGTGATCTGCGCACTAGCAACAACGGCTTGCGATTGATCAATGACCGTGCCAGTGAGCGATGCGCTGGCGGTAGCCTGCGCGGAAGCGTTTCCGCAGCAGATTCCGATACTAAGAGCGAGTAGACACAGCAATCCGGCCAGTTTTTTCATTTGCCCTCCGTTTGGCATAAGCGAGTTGCAATTCCAGCGGGGTGCAAGCGCAATAAAAATTTGCGCTGCGACCGTTCAGGCGGAACGACGGTTGTCGGTGCGCCTCAACGGTCCTCGGTTCTCGTGGCGGATGACGATCGCGGTCAACTGTGACCCGCAGCTTGCTCAGTAATGGTTCCCAACAACTGATATGACGTTTACGAGCATTCTGTATACCAAAACTAGGATATTGAAGCAAGCTAAATTTAATAGATTGCGAATCCTCATCTTAAAACTTCATTGGATAATGGCAACCGGCGCAAAGCGGGGAACAATACTTCCATAACTTGTAGAGATGTACGTGAGAGAGGAAATCGTATCGGGTATTTCGGATGCCGGGAAGAAAGCGACCACGCTACAAGGCACAGGAGATCGCCGCACGGGATACGGGCGCGTCGGGCATGGCGGCAAGTTCATGATGGCGCAAAAAAAGTAAAGCGGCGCCTAGGCGTCACACTCCACGCTATGGGGCGATGCTGGCAGTTTCTTGAATACGGCGCCAGGCGCGCTGGACGTGCTGCGATTCGGTGGCGGCTTGGCCGATGCAGAGGCGCAGGGTGAACTTCCCGTCGAGTTTCGTGTGTGTGAGATACAAATCGCCACTTCGATTGAGGCGGTCCATGAGGGATTGGTTGAGAGCGTCGCCACCGCGGTGACGGAAGCAGATGAGATTCAAAGGAGCGGGCGCGGCGAGCTCGAAATCCTTATCGGCCTCGACCCACGAAGCGAATTGCTGGGCGAGTTCGACGTGGCGGCGGACATGATGCTGCAAACCTTCGACGCCGTAGTGACGAATCACAAACCATAATTTCAGCGCGCGAAAGCGGCGGCCGAGCGGGATGTGCCAGTCGCGATAATCGATGACCGCGCCCGATTCGGTGGCCTGATTGCGCAAGTATTCCGGCAGGACGCTCATCGTGTTGATAAGCGACTTGCGGTCCGCGACGTAAAAACAATCGCAATCGAAATTCGTGAACATCCATTTGTGGGGATTGAAGCAATAACTGTCGGCGAGTTCGAGGCCGTCGTGAATCCAGCGGAATTCCGGGCAAAGTGCGGCGGTGCCGGACATGGCGGCGTCGACGTGCAGCCAGATTTTGTGCTGACGGCAAATTTCGCCGATGGCGCGCACGGAATCCATCGCATTCGACGAAGTGGTGCCGACGGTGGCAGAAACAAAACACGGAATGCGATGCTCGCCGATGTCACGCTTGATTTGCGCCGCCAGCGCCGCGAGACGCATCGCGAATTGTTCGTCGACTTCGATCAAGCGCAAATTTTCGCGTCCCAGGCCGGCGATCTTTGCAGCTTTTTCAATGGAGGAGTGTGCTTGCGAAGAAGTATAAGCGACGAGCCGTCCGTCGCAGCCATGCTCGTTAAAAGCGTAGTTTGTGACGCGTTCGCGGGCGGCGAGCAGAGCGCAAAGAGTTGAATTCGACGCGGTATCCTGAATCACGCCGCCACCGTCGCTGCTCGACAAAAACTTTTCCGGCAGGCCGAGCATTTCGACCAGCCAATCGAGGACGTGGGTTTCAAGTTCGGTGCACGCGGGGCTGGTGGCCCAAAGCATTCCCTGCACGCCAAGGCCGGCGGAAAGCATTTCGCCCATAATGGAAGGGAAAGACGTGTTCGACGGAAAAAATGCAAAGAAATTCGGCGATTGCCAATGAGTAATGCCGGGAAGAATCAGGTTCTCGACGTCGCGCAGCATGGCTTCAAATGGCTCGCCCTGCGCGGGCGGATTTTTCGGAAGCGACGCGCGAATTTGGCCCGGCTTTGCCCGCGACATTACCGGGTAAGATTCCACGTGTTCGTAATAATCGGCGATCCAATCCACAACGGCTTTGCCGTGGCGGCGGAATTCCTCCGGCGACATGTGGAAATTCGATTTTTCAGACACGGGTTTCACTTGTTTCGCAAAGCTAGAGAGCGACTTCGTCGAGGGCTTCGCCGGCGTAGATGCGCTTGACGACCTCTTCAATTGGTTCGTCTTCGATGAGCAAGTCGCGAACTTCAACGGTATTGAGAATCTGGCGAATCAAGTCCGAAGTGGAAACTTTCACGCGGTCGAAGCGAATCCGATAGGTGAGCTGATCGACTTGCTCGAGTTCGAGGCCGTCGCGCGTAATCGATTGCACGCGAGCAAGTTGCTCCGAATCCTTCACGGCGAATTTGATTTGTTTCGTGCGCAGCAATTTTTGTTTCAGCAAGTCGAGCGGGCCATCATAGAGCAGACGGCCATGATCGATGATCATGATGCGGCGGCAAAGCTCTTCGATGTCGTCGAGGTCGTGCGTTGTCAGCAAAACGGTAGTTTGAAATTCGCGATTGATGGCGCGAAGGAATTTGCGAATCTGGTCTTTGGCGACGACATCGAGTCCGATGGTCGGCTCGTCCAAAAAAAGCAGCGGTGGATTGTGCAGCAGAGCGGCGGCCAGATCGCAGCGCATGCGCTCGCCGAGCGAAAGTTTGCGCACGGGCGTGTACAGGTAATCCTGGATGCCGAGAATCTGGTTGAACTTCTCCATGCGTTCGCGAAAGTCGCGTTCGGAAACTTCGTAAATACGCCGCAATAGTTTGAAGGATTCGATGACGGCAATGTCCCACCAGAGTTGGGTGCGCTGGCCGAAAACAACACCGATGGTTTTCACGTATTGGCGGCGCTGCTTGTAGGGCAGGAAGCCGTTGACGCGCGCTTCGCCGGAGCTGGGCATCAGAATGCCCGTGAGCATTTTGATGCTTGTGGATTTGCCGGCGCCGTTGGGACCGATGTAGCCGACCATTTCGCCGCGCGCGACTTCGAAGCTGACTTTGTCGACGGCGTTGACGGTCAAATAATCGCGGACGAAAAGATTTTGAACCGAGCCCCAAACGCCTTCGCGGCGGCGAAAGGTGCGGAAGTCTTTTGAGAGTGCGCGGACATCTATGAGCAAGCCGTCGGACATTGCGCCAGCGATTCTAGCACGGAGCGTTTCGTTGGGGAGAAGCGCGCTAGATCCCTCGACAAGTACGCAATTCGCGCGCGAAATGGATGCAGCTAGGTGCGGAAGAGGACATCTTCGCGATTGAACATATAGATGGCCGCGCCGAGAGAGATGGCGGCGTAGACGCACGTCATGCCAAAGACCATGAGCATGGTTGTCCAGTGATACGTGCCGCCAATGACTTCTTTGCTGACGAGGCTGGTGTTGAGGATGGGAACCAGCGCCGTCTTCCAATTCAACTCGACGCCCGGGAGCGCGCCAATAATCGCGGGGGCGATGGCAACAAAAACGAGGGGCGAGACGTAGGTTTGCGCTTCGCGATAACTTTTGGCGAGGAGCGCGACGGCCAGGAGCATTGAAGCGAAGAGCACGGTCAAGGGCAGAAGAATCACCGCGACGGCGATGACGGTGCTGGGACTGATGGAGAGATTCATCGTTTGCTGCTGCGCGCCGCTCATCATGTGTCGGCCCGCAAATCCCACCGACGCCAGAGACAGCACGGCGGTGACAACCGACGCCGTCATTACCATCAGAAATTTTCCAATCACCAGGTCCGTGCGCGAGACGGGGCTGGATAGAATTGTCTCCAGGGTGCCGCGTTCCTTTTCGCCGGCGGTGAGATCCATCGCGGGATACATTGCGCCGGTGAACGAAAAAATGATGATGAGATAGGGAATCCATCCGCCAAAAATGGCGGCGCTCACTTTCGCCGGCGGCGCGACGTTCTTGACCTGGACTTTGAACGGCTCAAGTATCTCGGGAGACATGCCGCGAGCGATGAGGGCGGCGCGGGCGACGCCATCGCGGTAATCGTCGAAGAATTTCTGCAATTTGTCTCTGGTCATCTCCGACTTAACGTCATTTTCGTAATAGCCGATGGAAACTTGCTTCGACTGGGAACCAGTGGCCACGGTGTCGATGCCATTGGGTATTTCGACCACGGCGCGGATTTTTTTGTCGGAGACTTCTTGTTTTGCGTCGTCCTGATAAGGCAGAAGCTGAATGCCGGGCAGCTTGCGGAGCGCGGCGAGAACCTTCGGGGAATTGGTGCCGCCATTGACCATGATGGGAGCAGTCTCGGTCGCGGCCTCGCCCATCACGCTGGTCATAACTTTGCTGATGCCCCAGAACAGAAGGGGGAAGGCGATCACCGGAATGATGACCATGGAGCGGATGGTGCGCTTGTCGCGTAGCATGTCGCGCAGTTCTTTGCGGTAAACGATCAGGGAATTGCGGAGGCTCATCGGGCGTCTCCCGAGACATCGACGAAAATTTCTTCCAGGCTGTCCTTACCGTAGTTCCGGCGCAACTGTTCGAGCGTGCCTTCGGTGCGCATTTTGCCGCCGTGAATGATGCCGATGCGGTCGCAGAGTTTTTCGACTTCGGTCATGACGTGCGTCGAAAAAATCACGGTTTTACCGCGGTCGCGGCACTGGCGAATGAAATCGGTGATGGATCGCGCCGCCATCACGTCGAGTCCGTTGGTAGGCTCGTCGAAAATCATGACGGGAGGGTCGTGGACAAGGGTACGGGCGATGGAGACTTTCTGCTTCATGCCCGTGGAGAGTTTGGCGCAGCGGCGGTCGCGAAATTCCTCCATGTCGAGGGCTTTGAATAATTCATTGGTGCGGCGCTGGATGGTGGTTGCATCGAGGCCGAAAAGCTGGCCGAAATATTCCACCGTTTCGGCGGCGGTAAGGCGGTCGTAGAGAGCCGTGGCCGTCGAAAGAAAGCCCACATGGGCGCGGACCTTTTGCGGCTCGCGAACGACGTCGAAACCCGCGACGTTAGCCGTGCCGGACGAGGGCGAAAGAATTGTAGCGAGAATGCGCAGCGTGGTTGTCTTGCCAGCGCCGTTCGCGCCCAGAAGGCCGTAAATCTCACCCGGCTTGCAGGAAAAGCTGACATTCTCGACGGCGTGGATGTCGCCGCGTTTTTTGTCCTTGAAATTCTTGCTCAGCTTGACCGCTTCGATCATCAGTTGCCTCTGCGGTTTTGTATACGCGCGAAGCACCGGAATGTTACACAAAGCCGAGCGATTTTCTGAGCAGAAAGTTTCTCGGCAAATTCCTCGGAATAGCGGCAGAGCCCGGCATCTACCGGACGATCCAAAGGAGATCCGACGGCGATTCGATTCAGGAGAATTTGGGGTGAGCGACGGGATTTGAACCCGCGACCCTCGGTGCCACAGACCGATGCTCTACCAGCTGAGCTACGCTCACCGGCGTGGAGCAATGATAACACGCGGATGCGGACAGCAAAAGACCACGCAGATCGAGGCTCGTCCAGAATATTGCTGAGGAGTTGCGCGCAAGATACACATCGAGGAAAGCTGAAACGATGTTGAGGCAGCGAAAATCAGTTTTGATTCTTGGGGCGAAAGGGAATGAGGATGGCCGGCGTTTGCGGTGCGCGCACCTTGTTCAATTGAGAGCGGGCGTAGTCGGCCCAGGGTCCATTCGATTGGTGCTGAAGATAGAGTATCCAATGTTCGAGAGCGAGTTGTTTGTCGCCATGTTTTTCGTAGGCCGAAGCGAGATTAAAATGCGCGTCGGCATGGCCAGGCTCGATTTCGATGGCGCGTGACAAATGCTCGACGGCTTTCTCGAAGTCGCCGATTTCGTCGAGGATGCAACCGAGATTGAAATGGCAGACGGCATTCCGCGGATCGAGCGCCAGCGCGGTGCAAAAGGAGTTGCGGGCGTTTTCGAGTTGGCCCAGCTGGAAGAAAAGGCAGCCTAAATTAATGTGGGGCTCGGACCAATCCGGCTGCATTTCAATTACGCGCGTGTAGAGGCGCATTGCTTGTTCGAGCCTGCCGGGAAGAGCTTCGCACTTCAGCGCCTGATCAAAGAGATCGTCGGCAGTTCGCGAGTCCATCTGGCGAAGATTGGCGGCGCTCGCAAAGGCGTGGTAAGGAAGAAGTAACTGTCCGGTCAAAGGCTCGATGGCCTGGCTTTCCATTCCTGGAGGAATCGCCGCGATCTGCCTGCCATTTGGAAATAGCTGCAATTCGCCAAGGTGCCTCGCATTTTCACCGTGTTCCTGGCGCAACAGGGCGACGGCGCGGCAGACCGATTTCGCGGGAATTCGCCGTTGGGTGATTGCTTTTATCGAATGGAGAGCCACCAGGTCGCTGAAATTATAAAAGCGCTCACCCCAGCGGGCTTGAGGGACGACGAGGCGAAGCCTGTGCCAGTAGCGCAAACGGCTTGGCTCGACACCTACGATTCGACTGACTTCTTGCTGCGTGAAACGTTCTGGCAAATCGCCCTTTTGCCGATTGACGTGCAAGCCTCGACCCGTTGCGGTCGCACTCGCATTATATTGCTAAGACGATTATCCCCCCGGTGTCAAATCCACAGCTGCAAATCTGAACATATAGTTCCTTGCCTCCCCGCGTTACTGGTAAGCACCGGCAGCGTTGCAGGAGTGGCGCGGCTTGTTAGACTTCCCAATAGGGGAACGTAGAGGGCAATGCCAACGGAGGCTTCCGAAAAGAGGCAGATCGAGAGGTTGGTGAATATCGCGCGTCCGGTCGCGCTGCTTCTCGCGTTGCTCGCACTGAAGGAGACTTCAGAAAGCGCCGCGGTTTACGTTGCGACGTTCTTCCTCGCCGGATATTTTTTTGTCGCGGTCCTGGTTGTGGCCGCTGAGCGCTTCGCGCGCTTCGAGCGAATTTATTTTCCTCCGGAAATCGACGCCATTGCTCTTGCGGTTTTTGTTGCGTTGACGCCGTCGTTGGCGTCGTTCTGGCTATTCTATTTGTTCGCCGTTTTTGCGATGGCGACCCTCGGGCGAACCGGCAGTAACACGTCCTCCCATCGATTCGTTGCCAACAGTCTGTTCGCGACAGACGCTGCTTTCCTGAGCGCGGGTGCTGCTGTGGCGGTAGCCGTTCGCGCGGCGTGGTTTTCGTCGGCAGCCGAGCACGGCATTTTGCGTTCGACGGGGATAGTGGCGGGCACGTATTTCGGCGGGCTGTGTATTGCGTGGCTGGGCATGCGCGGACGGAGGCAGTTGGGCGAGGAGCGGTTCATCGAGTCGCTGCTGAGCATGATCCGAGTGGAAAAGGGTTTGGCGGAATCTGTGCGGCTGGTGTTAAGCGAGATTGCCCGGGAATTCGATTGCGAGCGCGCATTGCTGGTGATTTGTGATGAAGAGATCGACCGGTTATTCGTATGGAGAGGGGAGCAGGACCGGCGTCACGCCTTCCCGCCGGAAACGCTGGCGCTTACGCGCGCGGGCGCTTTTTTGGCTGAGGATCTTTCGCACAGCGTGTGTTGGAATTCGCTGGAAGGGAAGGGGCAGGGATTTGGATGGCATCGGGAAACTGGCGCCGTGGCGAAGTCGATGGAAGTGCCGCCCGCGGCGGCGCGGCAAGAGTTGGCTGCGAATCGCGTGATGGGTGTGACTATTCTTTCTTCCGGCCATCCCACCGGTCGGATGATTCTGGTGAACGCCCGGCGTCCATTTGCCCCGGGCGACCTGCGCTGGTTCGAACGCGTTATCCGCCATTTGAACGTTCCGCTGGAGAATGTGTTCCTATTGCGAAGTCTCCGCGCCCGGGCGGTGGAGGCGGAGCGAAGCCGCATTTCGCGCGACCTCCACGACGGAATTCTGCAAACGCTGCTGAGCCTCAACATTCAATTCGGCGTTCTGCGGCGTAAACTGCCACAAGCTCCCGAGCAGGTGGGAAGCGATCTGGAATCGCTGGAAAAAACGGTGCGGGAAGAAGGCGACGATTTGCGGCAGATGGTAAAGGACCTTCGTCCGTTGCGCGTGGAAAGCGCGGATTTGCGCGAAATGATGCATAGCTTCGCGGAACGGTGTCACGACGAGTCGGGAATGGTGGTGGATCTCTTCCTGGAAGAGAACGATCTTCGGGCGCCGGACAGGATCTGCCGCGAGGTATTCCAGATATATCGTGAGTCACTCAATAATATAAAAAAGCATGCGCGGGCGAGCCACGTCGTGGTAAAACTATGGCAAGACGACACGAAAATCTTCCTCGTCGTCGATGACAACGGGCAAGGGTTCAGCTTTGCGGGGAAATTTGGGAGCGAGGAACTGGATCGCCTGCGCTTGGGTCCGATCTCGATTAAAGAGCGGACTCGCACCGTGGGGGGTGTCCTGACGGTTGAATCGAACCCAGGGCATGGCGCGCGTCTGACAATTGAAATCCCATTGAACTGAAATGACAAAAAGCAAAACGCCTGTCCGCATTCTGGTTGCAGACGATCATGCTATTTTTCGCGATGGTCTGCGCAAACTGTTTGAGGGCAACGACGACGTGACGATTGTCGGTGAAGCCTCGAACGGGAATGAATGCGTGCGCATGCTCGCGAAGCTCAAGCCTGATATTTTGCTGCTGGACCTGCGCATGCCGGAGAAGGACGGACTGGGTGTGCTGGAGGAAATCAATTTCGACTCCGTAACCACGCGTGTGATTGTGTTGACGGCCGCCGAGGATGACCGTGACGTTGTTCGCGCCATGCGCTTGGGCGCCCGCGGAGTCGTGTTGAAGCAGTCGGCCAGCGATCTGCTGCTCAAGAGCATCAAAAAAGTTCACGACGGTGAAATCTGGCTGGACAATCGAATGACCGCCGAAGTGATTGACGCCTTCAAACGCTCCGCCGAGACGGGGCAACGGCGGGACAAACCGCTCCTCAGCGACCGCGAAAAGGAAATTGTTCAGCTCGTGGCACAGGGTTTTCGCAACCGCGAAATCGGCGAGAAACTCTTCATCAGCGAGCAGACAGTGAAGAATCATCTGCACAATATCTTCGACAAGCTGGGTGTGTCTGACCGGTTGGAACTTGCACTGTACGCGATTCATCACCGGCTGATCGATCAGGCGTGACGCGAGTCGCTGCGCCCGGTGTCCTTCCCTCGTTCTCCTTCATCAAAACCTAACGCATAAAGTGTTGCAGGCGGCTGGCTACGCGATATCCTACTAAAGGACGCGCGATGGCCGAAGGCGACAATCCTCAAATCTGCGGGAACTGTGGAAACCCTATACCGGCGGGCGCAACGCAGTGCCCGAAATGCGACAGCCGGTTGTCCTTGATCCTGCATTCGCGGGAGACAGTTCTTTCGCTTACGGTCTTGATCGTGATCGTGCTGTTTTCCCTTACGGGTTTTATTACCGCTGACTATCACCGGAAATTGACCAGCCTCGGAAAAAAATGGTTCGAAGCAGGCGAACAGCAGCTGAAATCAGGAAACGCCGCCGCCGCTCTTGTCAACTTTCACACGGCGCTGGTCTACAGCCCCGAGGATGTTCAAATTCAGTTTCAGCTTGCGCAAGCCCTGGCCGCCGAGGGACGTAACAGCGAAGCTCGCGCCTACTTGCTCGAATTGCAGGCGCGCTCGCCATCCGACGCTCCGATTAATCTTGCGCTTGCTCGACTCTCGGCCGGGGCGGGTTCTGAAGCGGACGCGGTGCGCTACTACCATGGTGCGATTTATGGGGTTTGGCCCAGCGAGGCGGAAGCGAACCGCCTGAACACCCGGCTTGAGCTGTGCCGTTTTCTGATTGCGCGCGGCGACACATCCATTGCAGAAGCCGAGTTGATTGCCCTGGCCTCGGAGATTCCGGAACGCAATGGAGCTTCCCTGCATGCTCAAGCCGGCGAACTTTTTCTGAGCATCGGGAATGCGGCCCGCGCGCTATCGGAGTTTCGCAGTGCGCTGACAGCGTCGCGTCCGCCGAAAGATGCGTTGCGGGGAGCTGGGCTCGCGGCTTATCAGCTCGGTGAGTTTCAACAGGCGGAGCGCTACCTGGATCGCCTGCGGCGCCTCGGTAACAATGATGCCGACATCTCTCGTGCGCTGGATATTTCGCGGATGGTCACGTCGGCCGACCCGTATGCGCGCGAGTTGAGCGAGGCTGAACGTCGAGACCGCGCGCGACGGGATTTCGCGCAGGCATTTGGACGCTTACGATCCTGCGCGCAAAGCCGCGGCACGGATCTTTTCGCGAAGGACGCACCGCAATCGGAGATGGCGACTCTCGGCAGGCAGGCGAAGGCGCTGGAACCGCAATTAACGGATGAAAACCTAAGACGACATCCCGGCCAGATAGACGTGGCGATGAATTTAGTTTTCGTGACGGAAGATGTGGTCACGAAAGAATGCGGAGCGCCGCAAGGAATGGACGAGGCTCTGGCTTTAATCGGCAAATTTCATAGGGGCGGGGAACGATGAACGCCGCGAACAACGCGACTGTCGCGCCCGTGCCCGGGAATTCCGCGGCGGAAGGGGCGAACCGTTTCGTACGGCTGTGGAAGGTCTGGCGGCGCAAGACACTGACTCTGAGCGAAGGCCAGTTATTTCTTCTGCTGGCTGTCATCATCGGGATCGTTTCCGGCTTGACCGTCGTTTGCTTCCGCATAGCGATTGAATGGACGCGATTTTTGCTGCTGGGCTCCTCGATGGAACCCTCGCGCTTGCGCGTGCTGCTGGCGCCGACGCTCGGCGGAATTGCCGTGGCGCTATTGGTGATGCTGGTTTTCAAGCGATCGCGCGGCAGCGGCGTGAATCAAACGAAGGCGGCGGTTTTTATCTTCGATGGCTACGTGCCCTTTCGCACGGTAATCGGGAAATTCATCACCTGTGCGCTGGCGATTGGAAGCGGGCAGTCACTGGGTCCCGAAGATCCCTCACTGCAAATGGGCGCGGGGATTGCGTCAGCGCTGGGACGCAGTCTGAAGCTCTCTCGCGAAAAGCAGCGTCTGATCGCGCCGATTGGAGCAGCGGCGGGCCTGGCGGCGGCATTCAATGCGCCGATTTCCGCGGTAATTTTTGTGATCGAAGAAATCATCGGCACGTGGAGCGGCGGAGTGCTGGGCGCGGTAATCCTGGCGGCGATTTCGAGCGTCGTGGTAATGCGGAATTTTCTGGGAAGCGCTCCGATGTTTCGCGTCCCGACCATGGGATTTCGCAGCCCCGTTGAACTGATCGGATATGCCGTGCTGGGAGTCGTCAGCGGTATTGCTTCCCTGGCATTTCTGAAATTCATCGCCTACTTTCGTCCGCGCCTGAAGCAATTGCCGCGATGGACGCAATACATTCAGCCGGCCTCGGCGGGCCTGCTGATTGGCATTATCGGTATATGGCTGCCGCAGGTGATGGGAAGCGGCTATCCGATTATTGACCAGGCTCTGCACGATCAATTTTTGTGGAAGATGCTTTTACTCTTGGGGTTGTTCAAGATTCTCGCGACCGGAATTTCCTTCGTGAGCGGCACTCCGGGCGGAATGTTCGCTCCGACTCTTTTCATAGGAGCAATGCTTGGCGGCGCGGTCGGAGGAGTGGAGCACTTGTTTGTCCATCATCCGGCACAATCGGTTGCCGCGTTTGCGCTGGTGGGGATGGGGACGTTTTTCGCCGGTTTTCTGCGCGTGCCGATTACTTCGGTCTTCATGGTGCTGGAGGTGAGTGGAAATTATTCCATCATCGTTCCTGCGATCATCGCCAATATGATCGCGTATTTTATTTCCCGGCGGTATCAGCAAGTGGCGTTATTCGATTTTCTGGCGCGGCAAGACGGGTTCTTTCTGCCGTCGATTGAAGAGATGCGCGAGCATACGGCGTTGCGTGTGGAAGACGCGATGCGGCCGGGGGCGGGGATCGTCCTGGGTGATGGTGATTCCGCCGGACTGCTTCGCGAGGCGGAGGCGTCGAAGTCGTCGCAATTCCTGGTGTGGCGGCACGCGGATGGGTGGCGGGCTATTTCCCAGGAAGAACTTCGCCAGCAAGCAATGGCAGAATCGGCGGGAGCGTCGACAAACGAAGCGTCGGGACGCGGGCCCTTGCCCCAGCTCTATCCGGATCAGCCGTTGGATGAGGCGCTGCGGCTGATGGGGAATTGGCCCGTGGTGCCGGTCGTCAATCGGGCAAACCTGGAAAAGCTGGAAGGGATTCTGTCCGTCGATGACATTTTAGAAGCCTACCGTAAGTCCTGATTTTGCCGTCGGTTCGCAGTCCAGTACTTTCGTACCAGAAGAATCTCCCGCAAAATGGTGCTTGTTATCTATTGAGTATGGGCCTGCCCACCTCTATGCTTGTCGATATTGTTTAAGCGGAAGGTGGCTCTTGGCTCAAAAAGAACGCAGGTCGACACGTCGTTTTATGATGCGATTGCCGTTGAAAGTTCGTTGGACTAACGAGGCCTCCGTTGGCGAGGCGTCGACCGAAACTAAGGAAGTCAGCTCCCGTGGGATTTACTTTTCCCTGCCAAAGGATTTGAAGAATGGCGCCCCGCTGGAAATCGTCATGACTCTGCCGCATGAGGTGACGCTGGCTGGTCCAGTGAAGGTCCGCTGCCTGGGCCACGTCGTTCGCACGGATTCGTCGCGTCCGCAGGATATTGGGGTCGCGGCCGCAATCGAGCGCTACGAATTTCTTCGCGATGGCGAAGGCGCATTGTAAAGGGTTCTTACCCAATCTTTTCGGAGATGGGTGGGAAAACGCTGGCGGGTGAGGGTCCCTCAGCCACATCCGCCGGCTACTTTTTTGCGGGTATTTTTCCACGGCGTATGATTCTCCAAGATAGCGCCTCCCGATTTTATCCGCGTTATCCGCGCCGCTCACTTCCCTGATGCGCCAGGGCTGTCCGCGAACTTATACTACCTGCATGATTTCTGAATCCGCTCTTCAGGGAGCGTTGCGCCGGTATTGGGGATTCGACTCGTTCCGGCCGTTGCAGAAGAGCATTGTGCGAAGCCTGGTGGAAGGCCGAGACACCTGCGTAGTGATGCCCACGGGCGGCGGGAAATCGCTGTGCTATCAGCTTCCGGCGGCATTCCTGGCAAGACAAACGGCAATCGTGATTTCGCCGTTGATTGCGCTGATGCAGGACCAGGTGGCCCAGCTCGTCCAAATGGGAATTTCCGCGGCGCTGCTGAACAGTTCTCTAGCGGCAAAAGAGCAAACGCGGATTATGCGCGACGCCAGCCAGGGCACATATCGTCTGCTGTATCTTTCGCCTGAGCGGTTGGCGAGGGCGGATACGGCTGCATGGCTCAAGAGCATCCCGATTTCGTTTTTCGCCATCGACGAAGCGCATTGCATTTCAGAATGGGGACACGAATTTCGTCCGGAATACCGCCAGTTGAGCTCTCTGCGCGTCCATTTCCCGGACCGTCCCATTGCCGCATTCACCGCGAGCGCGACGCAACGGGTTCGCCATGACATTGTCGAGCAACTCCGTCTGCGCAATGCGCACAAGTGCATCGCTAGCTTTCATCGGCCGAACCTGCGATATGTGGTGAGGCAGTGCGATGCAGGCACGCAAAGCAGCCTGCTTGAGAAAGCGCTGCGGAGCTACGCGGATCGCAACGTGATCGTGTATGTGCCGACGATCGCGAGAGTAGAAGAGACGGTGAATTTTCTGGAAGAGCAGGGAATTTCGGCGATCGGTTATCACGGGAAGATGGGCGCGGACGTTCGAAGACGGAATCAGGAGCGGTGGATGTCTGACGACGTGCGCCCTCGTGGGCACACTGGCCTTTGGTTTGGGCATCAATAAAGCGGCCGTGCGCGCCGTGATTCATCTGTCACTGCCCAAATCGGTCGAGCAATTCTACCAAGAGGCGGGCCGCGGAGGACGCGACGGGCTGCCCGCGGATTGCGTGCTGCTTTGGCAAAAACGCGACGCGGCCCTGCTGAGTTACTTCATCAGGCAGATCGCCGACGCGGCGGAGAAAAAACGCGCGTGGGAGCGGTACAACGAAATTCGTGGTTTCGTCGAATCAAAAACGTGCCGCCATCTGCAAATATGCACGCATTTTGGCGAGAATCCGAAGTGGAAGACGTGCGGAGCCTGCGACGTGTGCGGCTCCGAGCCGGGTTGGCTGTCACTTCGGCCGAAGACACAGCCTGCCGTCCCGCGCGAAACGGCGGTTCCCGGTGTTCGAGGGACGGCGCAGAGAACATTTCAGACGGACGGCAAGCTAATTGCAACTTCCGCCGATGGAGCACGACTGCGCGAAATTCTGCGTGAATGGCGCAGGGTTGCGGCGAAGCAACAAGGCGTACCGGCTTTTGTGGTGATGCATGACACTTCGCTCGACGAGCTTTGCCGAGTGCGGCCAGCTTCGCTTTCGGACCTTCTGCGAGTTCACGGATTCGGAGAGCGTAAGGTGGAGCTTTACGGCGAGCAGATCATTGCGGAACTGACGAAGTTTCGCGATAGCGCAAGTGAGCGCCCGCTGCTGATCTGAAAAAATCTGCCGAACGGGAATCTCATCGTAATACGTGCGACATTTGATCCCATTGAAGCCACACCGATACAGCTCATTTCTGGAAGTCGAGCGATTCAGGGCTGGGCTGCGGGAACGCCAGCCGATTCCGAGGACACGCTGCGCTTCGCCCAGCAAGCGGCGTGTCCATGGTTGAAACATGTCCGCTCGAAAAAGCGGCTCAGGCTTACGCGCGCATGATGAGCGGCAGCGCACAGTTCCGCGTGGTTCTTACACCGTGAAGTCACCGACGCGCAATCGCCTGCCGAGTCCTGGAGATTTGGTCGGGGCGTGGAGATTCGAACTCCAGACCTCCTGCGCCCAAGGCAGGCGCGCTACCAGGCTGCGCTACGCCCCGACAAAGTGAGTTTCGATTCTAGCGTACATGGCAAGTCGAGTTCTATCCCCGATCGGTGGGCTGTGCCCACAGTTGCGCCAAAATCGGTCCGGCGTCGGGCGATCTCTTACAGTCCGGTCGCGCCCGCGCAAGGAGGAGAATTCCAGCGAATCGCTTAGACGGTCTTATCCTTCGAATAGCAGATTTGTTCCAAGTTGCATTCGATGCAGCGGGGCTTTCGCGCCTGGCAGACACGCCTTCCATGCCAGATGATTTGATGCGAAAACAGAATCCAGCGGTCCTGCGGTATCACTTTCATCAGATCCTGCTCGATTTTCTTCGGGTCGGCATTCTTCGTCATGTCCAGCCGCGCTGACACGCGCTGCACGTGCGTATCGACCACCAAACCCGACGCGATGCCGTAAGCCGTGCCCAGCACAACGTTCGCCGTTTTGCGCGCCACGCCAGGAAGCGTTAACAATTCTTCCATCGTTTGCGGCACGTTTCCGCCGAATTCCTCGATGATGCGTTTGCTCGCGCCCATGATTGACTTCGTTTTGTTCCGGAAAAACCCCGTGGGCCGGATATCCTGCTCCAATTCCTGCGGATTTGCGTACGCGAAATCCTTCGGCGTGGGATATTTCGGGAAAAGCGATTGCGTGACGATGTTCACGCGTTCGTCCGTGCATTGCGCCGAGAGGATTGTGGAGATGAGCAGCTGAAACGGGTTCGCGTGCCGCAGCGCGCAAGTCGCGGCCGGATACGCTTCATCAAGTTTTGACAGTATCGCACGAACGCGCCCCGGGTCTGTTCCCCGCAGCGCGCCTCTGCGGGCCGGTTTCCTCTTCGCGCGTTTGTGTTCTTTACTTTTCTTCGGTATTCGCATTATCGGATTCGCGGCGAGGAAATATACCACACGGCGCGCAACTCTACTTCGCTCTCGACCGCGGCGATCGGAACGCGCTCGCGTCGCGCACAAAACAAGCCCGGGGAGTTCGCGCAATGCCTTCGCGCACGCGGTCGAAAATGCCGCCAGCGTCTTGACTCGCGTCGCGCCTCACCATAAAGTGTTATTTGCAGTGCGATGAATCGCGGCCAGAACCTCCGGTGCTGCTTCAGGCGCTTAATCCTTGCGCGAA
>Ga0134128_10001160_pt1 | contig 34885 bp, 29 predicted proteins | sample KB31754_FD_96462 | JGI IMG/M metagenome (GOLD analysis project Ga0134128, IMG submission 96462) | Terrestrial soil microbial communities with excess Nitrogen fertilizer from Kellogg Biological Station, Michigan, USA - KB3-175-4 | ecosystem: Environmental > Terrestrial > Soil > Unclassified ...
CGCACCGTCGGCGACCCGCAGTGCTCGCCCGACGGCCGCTTCGTCGCCTATACCGTGGGCACCATTGACGCCAAGGCCGACAAGCATCACTCCCACGTCTGGATGGCGAGCTACGACGGCTCCGAAAATCTGCAAATGACCAACAGCGAGGGCTCGGAGTCGTCGCCGCGGTGGTCGCCCGACAATAAATATTTGAGCTTCACCTCCAGCCGCCTCGGCGAAGCCAAAGGCAGCCAGGTGTGGCTGCTCAATCGCGAGGGCGGCGAAGCCCAGCAGTTGACCGCCGTTAAGGGTTCGCTCGAAAGCTACGCCTGGTCGCCCGACTCCAAGCGTCTGGCCTTGGTGGTGCAGGAACCGGCGCCCGAAACCAAGCCCGACGATCCGCCCAAGCCGATCGTGATCGACCGCTACAAGTTCAAGGAAGACCGGATCGGCTTCCTTAACGACCGCCATACCCATATTTACCTCTTCGATCTGGCTACGAAAAAAACTGAACGCCTGACCCGCGATGATTACAACGAAGCCAACCCGGTCTGGTCTCCCGATGGCACCCGCATTGCCTTCATGAGCAATCACGACCCCGAGCCCGATCGCGAACTCGACGGGCAGGTCTACATCGCCCCCGCCCGCCCCGGCGCCACCGAACGGGCGCTCACCACCGCCAAGGATTACGCCGAGGACTCGCGCGTCGCCTGGTCGCCGGATGGTTCCAGAATTGCCTTCCTCGAAGGCGACGCCAACAAGTGGGGCGCGTACGTGCAGCAGCGCCTCGCCATCGTCGACACCGATGCCACCGACGATCCAACCATCCTTAGCACCTCCCTCGACCGCGGCGTGTCGGCGCCGCACTTCACCCCCGATGGCAAGTCGGTCGAGGTTCTCGTCGCCGACGACCGCTCCGTCTACCCCGCCCTGGTCTCGGTCGCCGACCATGCCGTGGACAAGCTCATGCCGCCGCCGGTGATGGTCACCTCGCTCACCTTCGGCGGAAGCTGTACCGCGGCCCTCGTCGCCGGCGACAACCACGCCACCGAGGTGTACGCGCTGGTGGATAACCATCCCCGGCAGCTGAGCCATCAGAACGATGCGTTGTTCAGTCAGTTCGCCCTCGGCAGCGTGCGGGAGATTTCTGCGAAGAGTCAGGATGGCACCGAAGTTCACGGCCTGCTGACCACGCCCGCCGGCTACGTCGCCGGCACCAGAATTCCGCTCTTGCTCCGCATCCATGGCGGCCCCAACGGCCAGGACGCGCACAGTTTCAATTACGAGAACCAGCTCTTCGCCGCGCACGGATACGCCGTCCTCAACATGAACTACCGCGGTAGCTCGGGGCGGGGAACCGCTTACGCCCGCGCCATCGCCGATGACTGGGGCCATCTCGAGGTGCAGGACCTCGAAGCCGGCGTCAATCAGGTCATCGCCATGGGCATCGCCGATCCCAACCGGCTCGGCGTCGGCGGCTGGAGCTATGGTGGCATCCTCACCGACTACATGATTGCCAGCGATTCGCGCTTCAAGGCCGCGACCTCAGGCGCCGGCACCGCCTTCACCGTCGCCTTCTACGGCACCGACCAGTACATCATCCAGTACGACTTCGAGATTGGCCCGCCCTGGAAGCCGGATGCCTGGGCCACCTACCAGAAAATCTCCTATCCCTTTTTACATGCTGATCGGATCAAGACCCCGACCCTGTTTCTCGGCGGAACCTCCGACTCCAACGTGCCGCTGACCGGCGGCCAGGAGATGTACCAGGCGTTGAAGAGCCTCGGCATTCCCACCCAGTTGATCGCCTATCCCGACGAATGGCACGGCATCACCCGCCCCAGCTTCCAGCGCGATCGCGAACAGCGCTACCTCGACTGGTACGCAAAATACATCCACTAAACGCTAACCTCCTTCAGTGGGCGTAGTCTAAGAATCATGCTCGCCGATCTTCGCTACGCCGTGCGCATGCTGCTGCGTGCGCCCGGCTTTACCGCCGTGGCGCTGCTCACCTTGGCCTTGGGTATCGGCGCCAACACCGCCATCTTCACGCTCGTCAACGCGACCATGATGCGCATGCTTCCGGTGGGTCATCCCGAGCAGCTCTCCCTGCTCACCGACCCCTCCGACATGGGCATGCAAAACGGTAGCTCCGGCGGCCGCCGCGGCCTGCTTGCCTACACCGAATACACCGCCCTGCGCGACCGCGACACGGCGTTTTCCGCGTTGATGGCCGCCGAGTCCGGCACCGAAGGCGTTCACGTGCAGTGGAACGGAGCCGACGAGCGCGCCCGCATGAAAGAGGTCAGTGGCAATTATTTTTCCGGACTCGAGGTTCCCGCCTACCGCGGTCGCACCTTCGCGCCTGGCGAAGGTACCGTCATCGGCGCCGATCCGATCGCCGTCATGAGCTACGCCTACTGGACCCGGCGCTTCAACCGCAGCCCCTCCGCCGTCGGTTCCGTGTTTCACGTTCATGGTCAGGCCCTGACCGTGATCGGAATTACGCCGCCCGATTTTAACGGCGAGAACATCGGCCAATCGCCGGACCTTTATGTGCCTCTGACCATGGCCAGCCAGGTAACGCCCGGGTTCGACCGCCTCCACGATGCGCCCGGCGTCTCCCGCCTGATGTGGCTCCAGGTCATCGGCCGGCGCAAGCCCGGCGTAACCCAAGCCCAGGCCCAGGCCGCCAGCAACGTCATCTTCCAGCAACTCGTTCAGCAGATTGCGGGCGCCGCCACCAACCCCGAGCAGCGTCACCAGTTGCTCGACCAGCATCTCGAACTATCGCCCGGCGGCGAAGGCACCTCGGCCGTGCGCAGCCACTTCGGCAGCGCCCTGCTGACGCTCTTCGTCCTGGTCGGGCTGGTTCTGCTGCTCGCCGTCGTCAACCTCGCCAGCCTGCTTCTCGCCCGCGCCGCCGCGCGCGAAAAAGAGATCGGCGTGCGCCTGGCCTTGGGTGCGGCCCGCAAGCGCATCGTGCGCCAACTCTTGACCGAGAGCGTCCTGCTCTCCGTCATTGGCGGCCTTCTCGGCGCGGCGCTCGCTATCGGAGGCGAGCGCCTGCTGCTCGCCATGGTCAATGCCGGCGACAACGGTGTCGGTCTCAGCCTCGCCCCCGACTGGCGCGTGCTCGCTTTTGTTGCCGCACTGTGCGTCCTCACCGGCCTCCTCTTCGGCCTGGCGCCCGCGCTGCGCATGGCCCATCAGGACTTGAATCGCACCCTGCAAGCCCAGGGACGCGGCGGCTCCGCCCGCACCCGCGCCTCGTTGGGCAAAGTCCTCATCATTGGCCAGGTTGCCCTCTCGTTCGTGCTGCTGCTGGGTGCATCGCTGTTCGTGCGCAGTCTGGCCAATCTTGGCGACGTGCCCCTCGGTTTCAATCCCGATCACCTCTACGAAGTCGGCCTCGATTTTGCCGCTGCCGGTTACAAGGGCGCCGCCGCTGACGCCGTACTCCGCAAGACCGTGGCCGCTCTTGCCAATGTGCCCGGCGTGAGCAGCGTCAGCTTCAGCGATAACGGCGTCATGGAGGGAAGCGATTGCGGCATCCCCGTTGGCGTGGACGGCTTCAAAGCCCCCAACGGTCGCCCCGGTATTGGTGTCGGCTGCGATGCCGTAGGCGACCGCTACTTTGAAACTCTGCAAGATCCCATTCTCATGGGCCGCCCCATCGGCCCACAGGACGAAACCGGCCCCCGCACCGCTGTTATTAACCAGACGGCGGCCAACCTGTTCTTCGCCGGCCGCAGCCCGGTCGGCGCCGTGCTCCACGATCTCTACCCCGACGATCTCGGTGCCACGTACACGGTGGTGGGTGTCGCCGCCGACATCAAGCACAACACCCCGGCCGAGAAAGTGCGGCCGCGCATGTTTTTCTCCGCGTTCCATCCGTTCCCGGGCTCGACTCGCGATAACGAAGAGATCATTGTCCGCGCGTCGGGCGAACCCGCCGCCGGAATCCGCGCCGCCTTGCGACAGGTTGACCCTAACCTTGCCGGCTCGCCTCTTGATCCGTTGACAACCTTGATTGCCGGTACCCTCACCACCCAGCGCCTGCTCGCCCAGCTCAGCGGCTTCTTCGGCTTCCTGGCCTTGCTGCTCGCCGCCATCGGTCTCTACGGCGTCATGGCTTACGGCGTTGCCCGACGCACCCCGGAAATTGGCGTCCGCATGGCCCTCGGCGCCGAACCAGGCTCGGTGATCGGTATGATCCTGCGCGAAACCGGTGTGCTGGTGCTGTTCGGCCTGGTGATCGGCATCCCGCTCAGCCTCGCCGGAGCCAAGGTGGTCAGCAGCCAGGTCAACCTCTTCGGCATGAAATACTACGACCCAATCGCGCTCGGCGCTGCCGTCGTCGTGCTGGCTGCCGTGGCCATGGCCGCCGGATTTCTGCCTGCCCGCCGCGCCAGCCATGTTGACCCATTGACTGCCCTTCGGACTGATTAATCGCCCGCCTGCGGTACACTCGTTCGTATGAAATGCCCGTTTTGCGGCCACTTGGAAGACCGCGTTGTTGACTCGCGCGAAAGCAAGGAAGGCGAAGCCATCCGCCGCCGCCGCGAATGCCTCGAGTGTGAAAAGCGCTTCACCACCTACGAACGTCTCGACGAAATCCCCTACATGGTGGTCAAGAAAGACGGCCGCCGCGAGAAATTCGAACGCCAGAAAGTCCTTACTGGCCTGCTCCACGCCTCGGAAAAACGCCCCATCTCCATGGCCCAGCTCGAATCCATCGTCAACGACACCGAAGGCCTGGTCGTAGACTCCCCCGAACGCGAAGTCACCACCCACGCCATCGGCCAGCTTTTAATGGAACGCCTGCGCCAGCTCGACAAAGTCGCCTACGTCCGCTTCGCCTCCGTCTACATGGATTTCAAGGACGTCAACGAGTTCCTGAAAGAACTCAACCGCCTGCTCCAGGCAAAAGAGCCCCGTCGCCCGTAAAGTCTCATCCGCCTTTGCGGTAATCTAGCTCGGCTACAGCTCGCGGATTATTGCGCCACTCGTCCCGCACTAAAACGTGCAGCTCCAGGAACACCCGCATATCGAGTTGCATCTCGAGTTCCTGCCGCGCCGCCGTGCCGATCTGCCGAATCATCTCCCCGCTCTTGCCAATTAAAATGGCCTTCTGTCCCGGCCGCTCGCATAGGATCACCGCCTGTAGCACGCGCAATTGCCCAATCCGCTGCTTCTTGACTTCGTCCCGCTCGATCCGCACCGCCAGCGTATGCGGCACTTCCTCCCGCGTCAGCAGCATCGCCTGCTCGCGAATGCACTCGGCAATCATGAACTGCTCCGGCTGGTCGGTCGCCTGCCCCTCCGGATAAAACGGCGGCGCCTCCGGCATTACCGCGATAATCTGCTGCACCAGCGTATCCAGGTTCTTCTTCTTGAGCGCCGAAATCGGAATCACCTCGGCGAACTCATGCCGCTTTTTGTACTCGTCAATAATCGGCAGCGCCGCTTCGGGGTTCGGCAGCAGGTCCACCTTGTTGAGCAGCAGAAACGCCGGCGCTCCCGGCGATCGCAACAGATCCAGCGCCAACTGGTCTTCGGCCCCAAACTTGCGCGTCACGTCCGCCATGAACAGGCACAGGTCCCGGCCCTCGAGCCCGGTGCGCACGCTGCGCAGCATTTCCCGGCTGAGATGCCCTCGGCCATGGTGAACGCCCGGCGTGTCCACCAGCACAATCTGCCCCTCGGGCCGGTTCGCGATTCCAAGCAAATGCGTCCGTGTGGTTTGCGGATGATGAGTGACGATCGCCACCTTGCTGCCCACCAGCGCGTTCACCAGCGTGCTCTTTCCCGTGTTCGGACGCCCCAACAGCGTCACAAATCCCGCCCGAAAACCGGCGCTCATGAAATCGCCCTGGCAATCAGAAACGCGGCACACGCGGCCACACCGCCGATGACGGCTGTCTGCAGCGCGCTCCGCAGCGGCGGTGCGCCAGTGAATTGACCCTTGACGAAGCCGAATACCAGCAGCGCCACACCTGTTACCACGATCGAAATGCGCAGCGCCGTCGCCACCGGCACCGAGCCAAAATATGGCGCCAGCGGAATCAACCCGCCGACGATGTACGCGCCCGCAATGGTGCCCGCGCTGGCCAGCGCGCGCCCCGGTTCCGGAGCCTCAAGCCCCAGCTCGAAGCGCATCATGAAGTCCCGCCACGCCACCGGCCTCTGCGCCAGAGCCGCGACAATGGCGTTGCTCTCGGCATCGCTCATGCCGTACTGCTCAAACACCTCCGCCACTTCCCGCCGCTCGTCGTCCGGGCGCTCAATAATTTCCCGCTCCTCGCGCGCCAACTCGCTGGCATAATGCTCGGCATCGCTCCGCGCCGCGAGATACCCTCCCAGCCCCATCGCGATGGACCCGGCGGCAATCTCAGCCAGCCCCGCCGTAACCACAATCCGCGTAGACACCGCCGCCCCCGACAACCCGGCCGCCAGCGCAAACGGCACCGTCAGCCCGTCCGACATCCCGATAACCAGGTCGCGCACCGTCGCGCTCCCGGTAAAATGCTGTTCGCTATGCAAGCAATAAGCATAGCGTAGGCAATGGCTTGATAGACTAAAAGTGATGCCGCGGGACGCCAATCGCCGGCTGGGTCGAGTAGCCGGAATAGACATCCAGTTCCACTCCAGTTGGATCATTATCCTGGCGCTGATCGGGCTCACCCTGGGCGAGTACTTCCGCGCCTTTAACCCCGGCTGGTCCGACTTTACCGTCGCCGCCGCGGCGATCGTAACCACCATCCTGTTTTTCGTCTCCGTCGTCCTGCACGAACTCGCCCATAGCTTGGTCGCAAGAGCCCATGGACTGCCGGTGCACGCCATTACTCTATTTGTCTTCGGCGGCGTCAGTGAGTTGACCCGCGAGCCTGACGACGCCATAACCGAATTCAAGATCGCGATTGCCGGCCCGCTGCTCAGCCTCGTGCTGGCCGGCATTTGCCTCGGCCTCGGAAGACTGGGCGGCCCCCATGCGCCTGTCGCGGCCGTGCTCAATTGGCTCGGCTACATCAATCTGGTCCTCGCGATTTTCAACCTGATCCCCGGTTTCCCGCTCGACGGTGGCCGCGTCCTGCGCGCCATCCTCTGGTCCGCCAACAAGAACTTCCTGAAATCCACCCGCTGGGCCACCCGCGTCGGCAAGCTCTGCGCCCTCGCCTTCATTCTCTATGGCGTCCTCGAGTTTTTCCAGGGAGCCGCCCTGAGCGGCCTCTGGCTCGCCTTCATCGGATGGTTCCTCCTCAGCGCCGCCGAGCAAAGCTGGCGCGCCACCGCCGCTCAGACCGCGCTCGCCAAATTCACCGTCGGCGACCTCGGTTCGCCCTTTTTCCCCCGCGTTGCGCCCGATGTCACCCTCGAACATTTCATCGAAGAACTGGCCCACGCCCACAACTACCGCGCCAGCCTCGTGATGGATGACGACGATCACCTGCTCGGCATCCTGACCGCCGCCGACCTTAACCGCATCCCCCGCGCCGCATGGGCCACCACCCGCGTCGCCGACGTCATGGTCCCCCGTGCGCAAATGGCCACCGTCGAGCCCACCGAAGGCTTGGTCTCCGCCCTCCAGAAAATGACCGTGAACAACGTCGGCCAACTCCCCATCCTCGCCGGCGGCGCCGTCCAGGGCGTCGTCAAGCGCGACCGCATTCTCGAACTGCTCCACCAGCAGATGGGGCCGGCCAACGGCTGATGCAGGATCTTCCCAGCCAGTCCCCCGCCTTCGGTGCTCCCGGCATGCCTCCGCGCTGGACCCGCGGCGCCAAGGACGCCGTCGGCGCCGCCTACTCCGCCGCCAGCCGCGTCTGGTTCACCCTCGCCCAGGGCACCCTCACCGAGATCTATTTCCCCACCGTGGACCGCCCCCAGGTGCGAGATCTGCAATACCTGTTCAGCGACGGCTCGACGTTCATGGTGGGCGAACGTCGCGACCTCGACTCCTCCACTGAGAACCTGTCGAACTCTCCCGAAGCCGGCGCCGCCCTCGGTTATCGCGTCACAATGGACGACCGTCAGGGCCGTTTCCAGTGCCGCAAACAGATCATTGCCGACCCCCACCTCGCCTGCGTGCTGATCAACACCTCGCTGACCATCGCCCCTGCGCTGACCCACACCTTGCGCGCTTACGTTCTCTGCGCGCCCCACCTCGGCGGCATCGGCTGGCATAACAACGGCTGGGTCATCGAATCCGCGGGCCGCTGCCTGCTACTCGCCCAGCGCGACGGGATTTGGCTGGCCATCGGCTCGACCGTTCCTCTCCGCCATGCCTCCGCCGGCTTCGTCGGTGCCAGCGACGGATGGAGCGACTTGGCCGACCATCTCCAGCCAGCCTTCGCCTTCGACAATGCCCTCGACGGCAACATCGCCCTCTTCGCTGAGCTCGATTTAGGCCAGCGCGGTCGCCAGCATGACTTTACCGTTGGCATCGGCTTTGGCGACTCCCAGCACGCCGCCGTGAACACGCTGTTGCAAAGCCTCGATACCGACTTTGCCTGCAATCGCGACCGCTTCCTCCAGCAATGGTCGCGCACTCTGCCGCACCGGCAGCCCCTCGAGGCCCAAGCCTTTGACGGCGGCAAACTTTACCGTCGCAGCGTCAGCCTCCTCCTCTCGCACGAGGACAAGACCTACCCCGGCGCCCTGATCGCATCGCTATCCATCCCCTGGGGCGAAGCCAAGGGCGACGAGGACCTCGGCGGTTATCATCTCGTCTGGACGCGCGATCTCGTCAACAGCGCCACCGGCCTGCTCGCCTCCGGCCACAGCGACACCGCCCGCCGCGCGCTCATCTACCTCGCCACCTCGCAGCACGCCGATGGCGGCTTCGCCCAGAACTTCTGGATTAACGGCACGCCCTACTGGCAGGGCATTCAGTTGGATGAGGTGGCGTTTCCCATAATCCTTGCCTGGCGCATGTGGAAACGCGGCGCCCTCGGCGATTTTGATCCCTTCCCAATGGTCGTGCGCGCCGCCGGCTACCTTATGCGCCATGGCCCCGCCACGCCCGAAGAACGCTGGGAAGAAGCTGGCGGCTACTCGCCCTCCAGCCTGGCCGCTCACATCGCCGGACTTGTCTGCGCCGCCAACTTCGCCCGCTCGCACGGCCGCCATGCACTCGAAAAACTCTGCCTCGAATACGCCGATTTCCTCGAAGCTCACGTCGAAGCATGGACCGTGACCACCAAAGGCAGCCTCCTTCAAGCCGTGCCACGCCATTACATCCGCATCAGCCCCGACGAATCTCCCGACACCTCCGAACTCCACATCAACAACCAGGCGCCCGGTGCCCCATCTGAATTTCCGGCCCGCGATATCGTTGATGCCGGCTTCCTCGAACTCGTCCGCTACGGTATCCGCCGGCCCGGCGACCCTCTTATCGAAGACTCGCTCCGCGTCGTTGATGCTGTTCTCAAAGTCGACACTCCCTTTGGCCCTTGCTGGAAGCGGTACAACCACGACGGCTACGGCCAGCGCGCCGACGGTTCCGCCTTTGCCGATTGGGGGCAAGGAAGACCCTGGCCCCTGCTCACCGGTGAGCGCGCCCATTACGAACTCGCTGCTGGCCGCGACATCGCCGGTTATATCCAAACGCTCGAGCGCTTTGCCAACCACCTCGGCTTACTCCCCGAGCAGGTTTGGGATCAGCCTGACATGCCCTCCGCGTTTCTATTCAACGGCCGCCCCACCGGTTCCGCCATGCCGCTCATGTGGGCGCATGCCGAATATATCCGCCTTCTCCGCTCCCGCGGCGACGGTGCGATATTTGACTTGATTCCTTGCGTCGCCGAGCGCTACCTAGCCTCTCGCCGCCGACCGCCCTCAACCGTGGAAGTCTGGAAACGCGAGCGCCAGGTCGCGGCCATCACCGCTCCCGCCACGCTCCGCGTCCAACTCGATCAGCCCTTCGTTCTCCATTTCACCCGCGACGGCTGGACCACTACCGAAGAAACCCCCGCCCTCCAAACCGAGTGCGGGTTCAGCTACGCCGATGTCAAAATCGCCGCCGCTCAGCGCGCCCCCATCGAGTTCACCATGCGCTACGGCGAGGCTTGGGAAGGCCGCAACTATTCCGCTAAGATAAACAAGTCATGAAAATCACCCCTGGAAAACTCAAAGGCCTCAATGCCGTTGCCGACAAACGCGGCGTGATCGCCGCCGCCGCCATGGATCAACGCGGCAGCCTGAAAAAGGCCCTCGGCGCCAACACTACCGCCGCCATGATGGAAGAGTTCAAGGTCGCCGTCAGCCGCTTGTTGACGCCCTATGCTTCTGCGATCTTGCTCGACCCCGAGTACGGCCTCCCCGCCGCCAAAGCCCGCGCCAGGAACGCCGGCTTGCTCCTCGCCTACGAAGAGAGCGGCTACGACAACACCCAACCCGGACGCCTCCCCGACCTCCTCCCCCACTGCTCCGTTCGCCGCCTCCAGGCCGATGGCGCCGATTGCATCAAGATCCTTCTCTACTACACCCCCTTCGATTCCGCCGAGGTCAACGACATCAAGCACGCCTTCATCGAGCGCGTCGGCGCCGAGTGCCGCGCCGCCGACATCCCCTTCTTCCTCGAATTTGTCGGCTACGACCCCGCCGGTGGCGATGAAAAAGGTCTCGCCTACGCAAAACAAAAGCCTGAAATCGTCCGCGCCAGCATCGCCGAATTCAGCAAAGACCAGTACGCCGTTGACGTGCTCAAAGTCGAAATCCCCGTCAATACCAAGTTCGTCGAAGGCGTTCCCGCTTTCGCCGGTCAAAAGGCCTACTCCAAGGCCGAAGCCCTCGATCACTTCCGCGCCGCCGCCGCCGCCGCCCGCCGCCCCTTTATTTTCCTCAGCGCCGGCGTCAGCAACTCCGAGTTCAACCAAAGCCTCGCCCTCGCGACCGACTCCGGCGTCAAGTTCGCCGGCGTCCTCTGCGGCCGCGCCACTTGGAAAGACGGCATCGCCGTCTACGCTGAAAAAGGACTCGCCGCCTTTGAACAATGGCTTGAGACCAAAGGCCGCGAGAATATCGAAGCGGTCAATCGCAGCCTCCAAGGCGCCTCCCCCTGGTTTGCGACTTACGGCGTGCAGTCGGCCGCGGCGCTTGCCTAATGGGGCTCGGCGTTTACCTCGCCGTCCCTTTCTGCCGCAGCAAGTGCAGCTACTGCAACTTCGCCAGTCAGGTCTTCGCCCCCGCCCGCTATCAGGAATATTGCGACCTCCTCGCCCGCGAGGTCGCGCTCGCCGCCACTTCCGACAACCTCAGCGGCGCCGTCATTGATACCATTTACTGGGGCGGTGGCACCCCCAGCCTGCTCTCCGTTCCCGGCTGGCAATTAGTCGTCACATCTCTCAAGCAACACTTTAGCTTTGAGGCGGCGGCGGAACATACGGTGGAGGCTGCCCCCGGCAGCATGAGCGACGAAATAATCGCCGCCTGGGTCGCGGCCGGAGTAAATCGCGTCAGCCTCGGCGTCCAGTCCTTCAACGATGTCGAAGCCCGCTCCGTCGGCCGCCTCCACACCCGCGCCACCATCCTGGCCGACATCGCCCGCCTGCGCGCCGCGGGCATCAGCAACCTAAACCTCGACCTGATCGCCGGCCTCCCCCACCAAACCGAGGCAAGTTGGCGTTATTCGCTCGAGGTGGCACTCTCGACCGGCGCACCCCATATTTCCGTCTACATGCTCGAAGTCGACACCGACAGCCGCTTGGGCACCGAGCTGCTAGCCGGCGGCGTGCGTTACCACGCCCACGCAGTACCCGACGACGACTTCATTGCCGATGCCTACGAGCTCGCCCGCGAAACCCTCAACACCGCCGGATGCGCCCAGTACGAAATCTCGAACTTCGCCCACCCCGGTTTCGAGAGCCGCCACAACCTCCGCTACTGGACCCGCCTCCCCTACCTTGGCCTCGGTGTAGATGCGCACTCGTTCGTCAACCAGCGCCGCTTCGCCAACCCCGACACCCTCGACGCCTACCAGGCCCCGCTCCGCGACGGCCGCCTCCCGCGCGACGCCGGACACATCGTCACCGATGAAGAAGCGGCCGAGGAAGCCTGGTTCCTTGGCCTGCGCCTGAACCGTGGTGTCGCCTACCGTGCCGATCCCAGAGTCGAGCAACTCCGCACCGACGGCCTTCTCGCAATCGAGAACGACCGCATCCTCCTCACCCCCCGCGGCCGCCTCCTCTCCAACCAGGTCTTCGCCGCCTTCATCACGCGGGAGCCGCGACGCCGGATTGGGGCTCAGGGGTCCCCATTCCGGCGTCGCGCCTAAGCGGGTCGCGCGGCAACAGCCGCGCGGGGCCCCGCGCCAATCAAAGCCAAGCCGGCTTGATTATGGCCTCGATGCCATATATGGTAAATATATGGTCAAGACAACGGTCTACCTCGAGGCTGAGGACTACAACCAGCTAAGGCAGTGGGCACGGGCTCGCGGAAAAGCGCCGGCAGCCGCCATCCGCGAAGCCATCGCGGAATTCAACCGTAAGCAACGGAAAACTCGATTGCCTCGGATTGTTGGCGCGTTCCGCAGCGGGCTGCCGGATGTGGGGCAACGTGCTGAAGAGTTCTTGAAGGGCTTCGGCGAGCAGTGATCGTGATCGCCGACACCGGCGCCATGTACGCCCTGTTGGATGCCGACGAAGCCAACCATTCCAGCATGGTGCGCGTTTTTGAGAAACACCGCGCCGGCTGGATAGTGCCGGGCGCCACTCTGCCGGAACTGGACTACTTGACCGCAACTCGGCTGGGCTCAGCCGCCCAGGATGCGCTCCTTGTTAGCCTCGCTGCCGGCACTTTCAATGTCGCATGGCATGGCGACGACGACCTAGCGTCCGCGAGTCGCATCCACCGTCGTTATCTCTCTTTGCGGCTGGGGCTGGTCGACGCCTTGATCATGGCAACCGCCGAGAGATTGAACGCCGGTGCCATTGCTACACTCGACTTGCGCCACTTCGGCTCGGTCGCACTAGCTGGCAGCCCCCGCCTTCTGCCTCGCGACTTCGAGTAGCCGAACTGGCGGCGGCATAATCTGTCCTAGTGGTCTCCGCCGCCGCCGCCTTTGAGCGCGCCAAAGATCTTCCCGAACAATCCCTTTTTCTTCGGTGGCGGTGGTGGTTTGGTCGGCGCCGGCGTCTGGGTTTCGGCTTGCGGTGTCGGAATGACGATCTGTTGCGGAGGCGGCGTGCTCGGCGGTGGCGGCGCCGGGTTCGGCGACGTGATGTGGAAGAAGTTGAGAGTCCCCGCGATCACGCCCCGTGGCGTGAGATTGCTCGGATGAAAACGGCACATCTGGGTCGGCTGCGAACCGGACAAATAATAGTCCGTCTCCACCTGGCTCGGCGGACACAACGGTGTCGCCAGTTGGTTTGATTCCGTATCTATGCGTTCCGGCACCACCCCGGGCGGCGCTTTGAACGGCTCCATATCGTGATAGGCCGGCAGCTTCGCAGCCGACTTCATGAACTCGGTCCAAATAGGGAGCGCGGCGTGCGCGCCTTCGATGTTCAGATTTTCGTAATCGTCAAGCCCGACCCAGACAATGCATAGTAGATTGCTGGTATAACCGGCGAACCAGGCATCGTGTGAGCTGCCCGTCTTGGCCGCTGCCGGCTCGTCAAACCCGGTTTCGCGGGCGCGCACTGCCGTGCCTTTGTCGAGTACCGACTCCAGCAGGTTCGTGGTGAGAAACGCAATGCGCGGATCGAGCACGGCCTTCGGTTGCAAATTCTGTTTGAATACATCATCCCCCGCGGCTGTTTGCACCGAGTTGACGAAATGCGGCATCTCGCGCACGCCCGCATTGGCAAACACGGTATAGGCACCCGCCATTTGCAGCGGCGTCGCGGTGTAGGTGCCGATTGCCTCCGAGGGCGTGGGTTGGGCATTTACGATGCCCGCGGCGTGGGCGAGATCGGTCACCGACCGCAGTCCCACCTCTTCCGCCAGCGTGATCGTTGCGTTGTTGAGCGAGTGTTCCAGCGCGGTGCGAAGCGTGACCTCGCCGTAATACTTGTTCTCAAAGTTTCCCGGTGAGTAGCCGCCTTCGAACGTTGTTTTCCGGTCCATCACCTGCGAGGTCTGGGTAATCGGCGTGAGATTGCCGAGAAGGCCGGTTTCGAGCGCGGTGGCATACACGAAGGGCTTGAAAATGCTTCCCGTCGGGCGCTCCGCCACGGCATGGTTCAACTGACTCGCGGCATAGTTGCGCCCGCCCACCAGTGCCAGTACCGCACCCGTGTGCGGGTCGATGGCGACCAGCGCCGCTTGTGCCTGTTGCTGCGGACCCTTTCTGGGATGGCGTTGGTGCGCCCGCAACTCGGCCAATTCGGCGTCCACGCCTTTCATCCCCACCGCCACCGCCCGCGCCGCCGCCGCCTGCAGGTCAGGGTCAATCGTAGAGTAAATGCGGTAGCTGCCCGTGGAGAGGTCGTGCTCTGAAACCTGGTCGCTGATGCGATCGCGCACCATGTCCACGAAGTAAGGCGCGTCGCTTGCATCGCTGTTCGCCGCCGTCAGCACCAGTGGCGCCACCGTCGCCGCCTCGCGTTGCGCCGGCGTAATGGCGTGGTTCTTGACCATCGCCGCCAACACTTCGTCTCGCCGCCTGCGAGCCCGGTCGGGATGCCGGTACGGCGAGTCCGGGTTGGGTCCGTGGATAATTCCCGCCAGCAGCGCGCACTCCGGCAGGTTGAGCTGACGTACGTCCTTGCCGAAGTACGCATCCGCCGCCTCGCCGAAACCGTGAATGCTGTAGCTGCCACGCCGGCCAAGATAGAGTTGGTTGGCGTACAACTCAAAAATCTGTTCCTTGGTCAGGCGCTCTTCCAGCTCCATCGCCACCAGCGTCTCGGTCAACTTGCGCCGGAACGTGCGCTGAGACCCGAGGTCAAAAATATTCCGCGCCACCTGCATCGTAATCGTGCTCGCGCCCTGCTCGCGGCGCCGGCTCTTCACGTCGCGAAACATTGCTGCCGGCACGCGCCGCCACTCCACCGCGCCATGGTGGAAAAAGTCTTTGTCCTCAATGTCGAGCACCGCCGCCACCAGCGTCGGCGGAAGATCCTCATAATGCACCAGCCGGCGCTTCTCCCGCTTGGCATCGAACAGCGAGGTGACCAGTTCCGGCTCCAGATCGTAATGATCCAGCGGCGTCTGATCGCGGGAGTTCACAATCGAGTCCACGTCGCCCTTGCCTCCAAAGTGGATGGTCACCGGCACCAGGGCGTGATAAGCCTCCGGCCCGGGATGAACGACGATGGTTTCGGCGTTGACCGTGAACGTCCCCACTGGCGACGGGCGATCGTTCGAATATCCGGCCCGCAGCAGCCAACTCGAAACCTCGGTCGGCGTCAGCGCTTCGCCCACCGCGACTGACTTGGGCGCCGCAAACAGGATCGACGTTTGGCTGAAAATCGGCGCGCTCAACCGCGCATCGATCACGGCGGCGTACTCATTATAGTAATGAATAAACGCCAGCCCAAAAACCAGGAACAAACCCAGCGCGAGCCCGAGCAGAGTCTTGCCGATGGGATGCATCAGCCAGCGCATCCAGTGCGTGCCGCGCGTCGTCTTGAGGGTAAGCGTCACCTTTTTGATTAAGTTTAGGATACCGCACGACGGGTGGAAGCATCGTACATAGCATGGTGTCGACCCGCGATGTAATTCGAGCATGGGGCGCTTTGCTGCTGGGCCGCAAACCCGCGCTCTCGATCGAAATCACCAAAGAGTGCCCACTTCGCTGCCCCGGCTGCTACGCCTTTTCGAATGGTCACGTTGATGGCGTCGATCTCAAATCGCTCCACGACCTCCGCGGCGATGCCCTTATATCCGGCGTCACCGACTTGGTGCGCCGGCTCCGCCCCCTGCACGTCTCGTTGGTGGGCGGCGACCCCATGGTGCGCTACCGCGAGCTCGAGGTCATCGTGCCCCGGCTTTTGGCGATGGGCGTATTCGTACAGGTGGTCACCAGCGCCTTTCGCCCGCTCCCGGCGGCGTGGGCAGGTCTGCCCAATCTGGAACTGGTGGTATCCATCGACGGTCTCGCCGCGGATCATAATATTCGGCGCGCGCCCGCCACTTACGAACGAATTCAGAAAAACATTGCCGGTCAATCCATGGTCGTGCATTGCACCATCACATCAGCCATGGATCGCGCCGGCTACCTGGAGGAGTTCGTGACAACGTGGTCGGCCAACCGGGACATCAAGAAGATCTGGATGAGCATCTTCACTCCGCAAGTTGGCGAGAATCTGACCGAGGTGCCAACGCCGGCGCAGCGTGCTGTGATCATTGCCGAATTGGGGAGATTGCGCGAACTCCACCCAAAACTCGATTTGCCGCGCGGCCTGATCGCGGAATTGGCGCACCCTCCCGCCTCGCCCCGCGAGTGCATCTTCGCCCGTGCGACCACGGTGGTCTCAGCCGATCTGCATTCGCGCATTTCGCCCTGCCAGTTCGGCGGAACGCCCGATTGCGCGCGCTGTGGCTGCATCGCCTCGATGGGGTTGGCCGCCATTGGCAATTATCGTCTGCCGGGCGGCCTTAAGGCCGGCACCATCTTTCATGCCTCGGCCAGCATCGGCGACTGGATCAGTTCGCGGAACTGACTCTTAACGTCGGTCATGAGCTAACGTAATGGTGCTGGCTTGGTGTCGCACGGCCCAGATGATTGCGGCAGTAGCCGCAGATGCCACGGCAATCAAGATCCAGCAACGGCGATGGGATGGAGCTGACACAGAATCTTGGATTCGGCTCCTCGCTTCTGCGGGCGCAGGCTTGGCCTGTATGGTCGTGGGTGGTGAACCTAATTGCGGCGGCTTCGACGGTGCGGCTAAGAGCGAGTGTGCAGCCTGTGCCGACAGTCCTGGTGCAATTGCAGTCCCGGCCCGGACTGCAAGAATGACAAGGCGTGCCGAACGCAGTTTTGAGGATCCGGTTCGCATTGTAACTTTTTCTCCCTTGCTCGATGAATTTGTTATTGACGCGGAGTCGAGGCGGGATAGAGCGATGGGCGGCGCGCCTCATCTGGTCCATAATAGCTGCGGTTTGAGCAATCAAAGCGATATTGTTCGCCCGTCACTGGCTATAATCCAGAGGCGATGAGTTCTGGGGAAGCGCAAACGCCGCTCATGCGGCAGTATCAGCAGGCCAAGCGCCAAAACCCCGATGCCCTCCTGCTCTTTCGCCTGGGCGATTTCTACGAGCTTTTTTTCGAAGATGCCGTCACCGCCGCCCGCGTGCTCCAGATCACTCTCACCGCCCGCAACAAAGAGAAGGGAACCGCCATCCCCATGTGCGGCGTCCCTCATCACGCCGCCGAGAACTACATCGCCAAGCTGATCGCCCAGGGCTTCAAAGTAGCTCTCTGCGAGCAAATGGAAGACCCGAAGCTCGCGAAGACTTTGGTTCGCCGCGAAGTCACCCGCGTTCTCACCCCCGGAACCGCGGCCTTCTCGCCCGCCACCGGCGAGAACACCTACCTCGCCGCCGTCGCCCGCTCGCCCCAGGCCATCGGCCTGGCGCTGCTCGACGTCTCCACCGGCGAGTTCCTTGCCACTGAAATCGACGCCAAGTCCGAACGCGATTCCGAATCCCGCATTGACGAAGAATTGGCCCGGTGGCGTCCCCGCGAAGTTCTCGTCGCCGCCGGACAGGGAATCAGTCTCCTCGGCGCGACCATCACCTCGATCGAACCCTGGGCCATGGCCCCCGACTTCGCTCATGGCGTCCTCACGCAACAATTCGGCGTGCTCTCGCTCGATGGCTTTGGCCTTTCCGGCCACCCCTGGGCCCAGGCCGCCGCCGGCGCCGTGGTCCATTACGTCAAGGAAACGCAGCGCAGCCACCTCGCCCACATTGATCGCCTCGGCTATTTCGAGCGCGGCGATGGCTTGGTGCTCGATGCCGCGACCATTCGCAATCTCGAGTTGGTCGAGCCAATCTTCTCCGGCGATGGCGACGCCACGCTGCGCGCCGTCATGGATCAGACCGTGACCCCCATGGGCAAGCGCCTTCTGCGCCAATGGATCACGCGCCCCTCCGGAAACCGCGACGAAATCCTTGCGCGCCACGACGCCGTCGATTACCTCCTCACCAACTGGCAGGCGCGTCACCGCCTGCGTCAAGTCGCCGCCGGCATTCAGGATCTGGAGCGACTCCTCGGCCGCCTCGCGCTCGCCACCGCCGGCCCGCGCGATCTCCTCGCTCTGCGCAGCTCGCTCGATCAGATTCCCCTGCTGCTCGACGCGGCCACCGCCGCCCTCCCTGCGCGCCTCGAGGATCTTGGCTGCAAGCTCGACCCCCTCGATGAACTCCGCGCCTCGCTCGCGGCTCACATCGTCGACGAACCCCCCGCCCTGGTAGCCGACGGCGGCTTTATCCGCTCCGGCGTTTCTCCGGCGCTCGATGAACTTCGCGCCCTGAGCGGCAACGCCAAGGGCGCCATCGCCAGCATCGAATCCAGAGAACGAGAACGCACTTCCATTGGATCGTTAAAGGTTCGCTTTAACAATATTTTCGGCTATTACATCGAGGTCTCCCGCGCCAATCTGCGCAGCGTTCCCGCCGATTACGAACGCAAACAAACCCTCGTCAACGCTGAGCGCTTCACCACCCCGGAGCTCAAGGAACTGGAGGTTAAAATCCTTGGCGCCGACGAGAAGAGCCGCGCGCTCGAACTCGAACTCTTCGCCCAGCTCCGCGCCCAGGTCACCGCCTCGGCGGCCGCCATTCGCAACAACGCCCAGTGCGTCGCCGAACTCGACCTCCTCGCCAACTTTGCCCATATCGCCGGCGAACATCAGTTCTGCCGCCCGACCATTGCCGCGGGCCCGGTCGAAATTGTCGCCGGCCGCCATCCCGTCGTCGAACGGCTGAGCCAGGACGGCGCGCGCTTCGTGCCCAACGACCTATTTCTGGACCGCGACACCCAGCGCATCCTGCTCATCACCGGACCCAACATGGGCGGCAAATCCACCTACCTGCGGCAGGCGGCGCTGATCGCCATCCTGGCCCAGATGGGCAGCTTTGTTCCCGCCCGTGCCGCCCGCCTCCCCGTCTTTGATCGCATCTTCACCCGCATCGGCGCCAGCGACAACCTTGCCCGCGGACGTTCCACCTTCATGGTCGAGATGACCGAGGCTGCCGTCATCCTCAACCAGGCGACCGACCGCAGTCTGGTGATCCTCGATGAGATCGGGCGCGGCACCGCCACTTACGACGGCCTCTCTCTCGCCTGGGCCATGATCGAATACCTGCACGCGACCAATGCCTCCAAGACGTTATTCGCAACCCACTACCACGAGCTAACCGAACTCGCCACGCATCTCGCTGCCGTGAAAAACGTCCACGTCGCCGTGAAGGAAACACCCGACGGCATCGCCTTCCTCCGCCGTGTGCAAACGGGCGAAGCCAGCCGCAGCTATGGAATCGAAGTCGCGCGTCTCGCCGGCCTGCCCCGCGCTGTCCTCGAGCGTGCCCGCGAAGTCTTGGCCCTCCACGAACAAGCCGAACTGCGCACCAGCCGCGAGCTCGAGGTGGCCGCCGGGTCGGCGTCCACCGAAATGCAGTTGACGCTTTTCACGCCGCTAAGCCAGCAGATTGTTGACCAACTCGCCGACGCCGACCTCAACCGACTCTCGCCTCTCGAAGCACTCAATCTATTGGCTGCGCTCCAGCGCCAGTTGAAAGGGAACTGAGTCATGATCGTCGCTGGTGTCATGAGCGGGACTTCGGCCGACGGTGTCGATGTCGCCGTCGTCGACATCGGTCGCACCTACCGCACGCGTTTGCTCGCCACGCGGCATACCGCCTACACCGCTCGCGAACGTTCCGCGGTACTCGACGCCTGTTCCTCGCGCTCGTCCCCCGCCGAAATAGCCCGCCTCGATGTCGCGCTCGGCCGGCGCATCGCCGCCGCCGTGATCGCGGCCCGCGGCAGTCAGCCGCTCGACATCATTGCCTGCCACGGCCAAACCGTTTTTCACCACGGCCGCGTTGCCACCCTCCAACTCGGCGATGCCGCCACCATTGCCGCGCGTACCGGCGTGGCGGTCGTAAGCGACTTCCGTTCCGCCGACATCGCCCAGGGCGGGGAAGGCGCACCGCTTGTGCCTTTCGCCGATTACCAATGGTTTCGCCATCGCCGCCGCTACCGCGTGTGCCTCAACCTCGGCGGCATCGCCAACCTGACGTTGATCCCACCCGCGGCAAAGCTCGGCGACGTGACTGGCTTCGACACCGGCCCCGGCAACATGGCCCTGGACGGATTGATGGCCCGCATCACCAAGGGACGGAAACGCTATGACGCCGCCGGTGGCCTAGCGGCAAAAGGCACGGTAAACCGGAAATTGTTGGGCCGCCTGTTGGCTCATCCCTTCATTCGCCGCCGCCCGCCTAAGTCAGCCGGCCGCGAACAGTTTGGCGAGGCCTTTCTCGCCGCCCTGCCCGACCTTCCGCCTCCGGATTTGATGGCCACCCTGGTCGCCTTCACCGCGCAGTCGGTGGCCCGCAGCCTGCCCGCCTCGGCCGACGTCATCGTTTCCGGCGGTGGCGTCCACAACCGCACGCTGATGGAAGCCCTGCGCCAAGCCGCGCCGCACTGCGCCTGGCGCACCTCCGGCGGGTTCGGCGTCCCCACCCAGGCCAAGGAAGCCATGGCGTTTGCCGTGCTGGGTGCCGCCCACCTCCGCCGCCATCCCGCCAATCTGCCCCGCGTCACCGGCGCCCGCCGCGCCGTCATCCTCGGCGCCTATACACCCGCCGGCAAATAATTGTTATGGATTCCCCGCCTTGGCCCCGGCCATCGCCTTTACCAGCGCCGGTGGCAGCACCGCGTTCAGCCGGGGTGGAGTCGCCTCGGTTGCCAGCGTCCATCCAATCGCATAAACCGTGCGTGCCACCTTCTCCATTTTCTGATAATCAATTTTCTGCGGTTCGTCGCCGGGCTGATGATAATCCACGTGGACGCCGTCAAAGAAAAACAGGATCGGAATCCCCTGGTTGGCATAGTTAACGTGGTCGGAACGATAAAAGATCTGCTCCGGGTCGTCGGTGCGATCGTAAAAATGGTTGAGTGAGAGCTTGTAGTAGCTGTTGTTGACCTTGTCCATGGTCCGTTCTAGGTCGGCGCTCGATACCTGCGGGCCAATGACGTAGATTTCGTCCGCCTTGGTCAGCCGGTCGTCGGCGGCATTATTGTCGTTGGCCGCGCGCGAACGCCCGATCATGTCCATGTTGAGATCGGTGACCACCTGTGCCAAGGGGATGGTCGGATAGCGCGTGAAATAAAGCGATCCCCACAACCCCTTTTCTTCGCCCGCGTGCCAGATAAAAGCGATCGAGCGTTTGGGGCGCGGGCCCGTCGCAAACGCTTTGGCCAAATTCAGCAGCCCGGTCGAACCCGAACCGTCGTCGTCGGCGCCATTGTAAATAATGTCGCCGTTCAGGGCGCGCCCAATCCCTACGTGGTCAAGGTGCGCGCTAATGATGACGTACTGTTTCTTGAGCACCGGGTCGCTACCCTCGAGCAGGGCGACCACATCCTCGGTGCGCGCCTTGCGCACGTCGCTCGCAACCGTCACCGTGGCCCTCGCCGCCGGGTCGCTCTTGGCGGCAAGGATCGCGTTCCACAGCCCGGCCTTGGCGACGATGCTCGGCACCGTCGCGGCTGTCTTCGGCTGAAACCGGGTCATCTCCATCGTGGGAACGTTGGGTGGCGGCGTCGGATAGGGATTGGCCTCGCTGTTGTTGGGCGCTGCCGTGGCTGGCCCGCGCAGGAGCGCCGCCAGCGGATTGGGCGCGTCGTCGTGAATCACGGCCAGCGCGCCATTCTGTGCCGCATACTGCTCCGGCGTGAGAAAATCGCTGCCGGCCGCTCCCAGCGCGTTGATCGGCCGCGCCGCTCCGCTGTCGCCGCTCTGCGCCGCGCGGAAGTAGGCCAGCATCGCGCTCTCGTAGGCGACCATCTCCGGCGGCTGCCCCTCAACCACGAGAATCTTGCCTCGCACATTAATCCCCGCGTAGGGGTCGATGTTTTGCTTGTGCTCGACGTATCCGTGTCCAACGAACACGAGCGGCCCCGAGGCTTGGCCGGCCGCGCCATTCGTGCTGGTGAAGTCGCTCTGATAGCCATACTGGTGCCCCGCCAGCTCGACCGAGCTTGCCGCGGCGTTCACCTGCGAGCTTTGCAGTTCAATGTGATACAGGAACTGCGCCAGCGGCCCTTGCTTGGGGTCGCGCAGCGCCGGCGGATCGCCTCCGCCGGTGAGTCCCCATTGCGCCAGATTGCTGGCGATGAACAATGCCGCCGTGTCGAATCCACGCGACGGCGTATTGCGGCCCTCCATCGCATCCGACGACAGGAAGTACAAAACGTCCTGCATGAAGCTGGCCGTGATTGCCTCGGCATTGGGAGCCTGGTTGGGCGCCTTCGGCGCCGCCGCCAAACTCAACCCGGCGACCGCCGCCAACGTGGTGAAAGCAACGAGCTTGCGCATGGCCAATCATAGCGCGCGCCCCCGCGCTTCACCGCCTCCGAGGCGGCACGACCAGCGGAATCACCTCGCGCCCGTTCCGGCGGTACACCGTAAAATCGTTCCGGTCGGTCGTGAGTACCATGTGCTCCGGATGCAGTTCGCTCATCCGAATTAAACAAAGATCTGCTAGGTCGGGCTTCCGCTCGGCGTACTTGCTCGCTAGCGTTAACACGCGCGGCCATTCTTGTTTCAAGTCGAACTCCAGCGACAGCGATTCGTCCGCTAGCAGCCCCAACACATAGGCGGCTGATTGCAGCTGGAAAGTCGCTTCGGCCAGCACCGCGTCGCAGGTCAGCGCCGCTCCGCGTATGCGTGATGCTACCTGGCGCGCCCAGGCGTGGTGCGTGTCATTCTCTCGCGCCAGCGCCACCAGAAATCCGGTGTCCGCAATTGCCCTCAATGCTCGGAAAATCCCTTACGCACCGAAACATCTCGGTCGCCGCCGCGAAACACCCCCGCGTGGCGCAAAAGGCGCGGTTCGGACTCGGAACTGGAGGCGCGCGCGCGCGCCAACTCCTCCCGCACGATCTGGCCTTGCGCAATTCCGGTGCGTCGCGATTGCGCCCGCAGCCACTCCGCAAGCTCCTCCGGCAAGCGAATTGAAAGCGTCGTACTCATCTGCCACTATTGTAATACACAATGCAGCGCGACGCCGGGAATGGGGCTCAGGGGTCCCCATTCTGGCGCCGCGCCTAAGCGGGTCACGCGGCGACAGCCGCGTGGGGCTCCGCGCCTATGAATGTCACGCCGGGAATGGGGCTCAGGGGTCCCCATTCTGGCGCCGCGCCTAAGCGGGTCGCACGGCGACAGCCGCGCGGGGCCCCGCGAATCAATGCCCGGCCGCTAAAACGGCTCGCCCGGCAGCGGCGGCAGCACCGGCGTCAACTTGCCCCAACCGGCGGCCTTCGCCGCCGCCATGTCGCGCACGAGCAGCGGCGGCAGTTCGGCATTCAGTTTCGGCGTCGCGCCCTCCGGTTCGTTGCCGATCACCCAGGCGACGGCGGCGGCGGTCTTCGACACCTGCTGAATCTCATTGAAGTCAATCTTGTCCGGACTATCGGTCACGCGGTGGTAGTCGAGATGCAGCCCGTCGCTGAAGAATGCGATCGGAATACCCATCTTGGCGAAGTTGTAGTGATCCGAGCGATAGAAAATCCGCTGCCCGGTAACTTTGTTGGGACCGAGGTTGTCGTGTGTCGCATCCGGCGCGGTGACATCGTAAAAATGATCCAGCTTCAGCTTCTGGAAATTGTTATTGACCGATTCCAGCGTGGCTTCGAGATCGTTGCTGCTGATATTGGGGCCAACCACCAGTACCGCGCCCGGATTCACCAGGTAGTGGCTCGGATCCGGATCCACTGAGTTGGCGTTCTTGGTTCGCCCAATCATGTCCATATTGAGGTCCACCACCACCTTCGAAAGGTCAATCGGTGGAAACTCGTTGAAGTACTGCGAACCCCACAAGCCTTTTTCCTCGCCCGCGTTCCACAAGAAAAGAATGGTCCGCTTCGGCCGCATCCCCTTCGCCGCGCCCTCGGCGAACGCGTGCGCGATTCCCAACAGCCCGGTCGATCCCGACCCGTCGTCATCGGCGCCGTTATTGATCACATCACAATTCACCGCATTCGTAATCGGATATCCATCCGCCGTGGTATCGCCCGGCGCGAGCACCGGGTTCGGATGGCAATCCGCCGCCGCGTTCGCCAAACCAATATGGTCCAGGTGAGCGCTCATGACCACATATTCGTTCTTCAGCACCGGGTCGGAACCCTCCAGAATGCCGATCACGTTTTCGCCGTGGTTGTGCTCGGTCGAGATCGCAATCGTGGCCGATACCGTCTTCTCCGGGCTAAGCGCAAAGCTGGGCAGCGCCTCATTGGCGCCGCTGCGGTCAAAGATCTGTGCGGCGCTCAGACGCTCGCCTTGAAACAGCGCGTTGACCAGATCAATGCCGGCAATCAGGCTGGGCACGCCGGCGTCATGTGCGGCGTCGAACTTCGTCACCGTCCAGTTTGCGCCGTTGGGCCCAAAGTTCAGCCGCCCCGCGCCGCGCTCAGCCATCGCCGATAGTTGTTGGTAGTTCGGGATGCTGATCAGCGCCGCCGCCCCATTCTTGGCCGCATACTGCGCCGGAGTCATGTCGTCGGCCGTCATCGGATTGGTCGGCGGCGCTCCCGCTGCCGCCCCCCGTCCACCCCGCGCCGCCGCCATCGCCGCCTGGTAGGCAACCAGCGCCGGTGGCATTCCCGCTACTACCACCACTTTGCCGTGAACGTCGATTCCGCTATACGGATTCTGTCCCCCGATCACATAGCCGTTGCCGGCAAACACTACTCCGGCATTGGTAAATTCGCCTCCCGCCAATGGGGGAGCATTCCGTCCCTGCGCCGGCGTCACCATCCAACCCGAGCCGTAGCGCACTTCATGCACACCGGCCGGCAATGTCGTCCCACCACCGAAGCCGCCGCGCCCTCCCCGCCCCGGACGACCGGCGGGGATGTTGACGCTCAGCTTCATTCCCTCCGGGTTGGGCTGCGTCGTCGTCAAATCAATCGGCATGAAGTAAGGTTGCAGTGGGCCGTCCGTGCCCTCGGTGCTGCCGCCAGGCTTAAGCCCCCACTCCGACAAATGGCTCGCCACATATAGCGCGGCGGTGTCATATCCCCGCGAAGGTAAATTGCGCCCTTCGAGCTGGTCCGATGCCAGAAAATAGTCATAGTCCTTCAGCTCATTGATGCTGATCGCATCCGCATTGCCGAAGCCGCCCGTCACGGTTGCCTTCGCCTTGCGCGCTTTTTGGGGAGTCGGTTTTACGGCCGCTATGGCAAACAGCGCGGCCAGCAGGAGGGCGGAGAGACCGATTATGCGACGCATAGTTAACCTCAGGCCGACTATAGTACCAAACAAAGCATCTAATCTGTATGTCTCCGCCTTCATTGGTCCTCTCGCTGCTCTTCCTGATCGCTCCCCATCACGACGCGAGCCTTCATTTGCGCGCGGTCGAGACTTGGACCCAATCCGGCGCTCCCGACGCCACCGCTAACGACACTGAAATCGATCGCGTTAGCTTCTATCACTCCGTGCCCATCGAAACGGAAGTTTCCGACAATGGCCGCCCGGCCAACGCGGCTGCCCAGCAAAAGCTCGCCAACCAAATCAAGCGCCGTATCGACGCGGCCGGCGACGGCAACCTGTTGAATCTGGACGGCGAGATCTGGCCCATGTCGAAATTTGAGTCGCTCTTTACCTGGACGGTTGACCCCCAGGATGCCACCCTGCTGCATTTCACCCCCGCTCCCCAATTGCATCCCAGCTCGCGCATGCAGCGCGTCTTGAGCCGCACCGCCGGCGAACTCAAGGTCAACCCTGCGACCGGGCAAATACTCGGCGGCAGCTTCCACAGTCTCGGCCCGGTCAAGTTCGGCGGCGGACTTCTCGCCAACATCGCCCATTTCGACGGCACCTTCGCCATGCAGCAGGCGGACGACTGCTGGGTCATGAAATCAATCGTGGTCCACGTGCAGGGCAGGGAAATGTTTAGCCGCATTCATGGCACCGAAACTATGACCTACACGGTTGAAAATCAATACGCGGCGCCGGATTGGGGCACAGGGGTCCCCATTCCGGCGGCGCGCCCAAGCGGGTCGCGCGGCGACAGCCGCGCTGGGGCCCGCGCCAATCAAAGCCGCGCGGCGCCGGATTGGGGCACAGGGGTCCCCATTCCGGCGGCGCGCCCAAGCGGGTCGCGCGGCGACAGCCGCGCTGGGGCCCGCGCCAATCAAAGCCGCGCGACGCCGGATTGGGGCACAGGGGTCCCCATTCCGGCGGCGCGCCCAAGCGGGTCGCGCGGCGACAGCCGCGCTGGGGCCCGCGCCAATCAATGATCCTGGTGGTGGCCGGCGTTCTTGAGCGCGCCGGACGCATCCTCATCTGCCAGCGTTCCAGCCGCGGTTCCCACCCCCTGCAATGGGAATTTCCCGGCGGCAAAGTTGAACCCGGTGAAACCGAATCAGCCGCCCTCGTGCGCGAACTCCGCGAAGAGCTCGCCATCGACGTCACCGTCGGCGAACTCATCGCGCGCCTCCCCGGCGCTCCCGGCACCGAATTCGAGTTGGCCTTTTACGCCATTACGTCTTTTACCGGCGAACCGCGCAATCTCGTCTTCGAATCCATCGCCTGGGCCGCGCCCGGGAGCCTGCCCGGATACGACTTTTTAGAAGCCGACGTGCCGGTGCTAGACTTAGTTCTTCAACATGCGCATCGCACGTGAATACATCGTCTATCTCTCGCGGGTGCTGACCCACAAACTGGTGCAGGACGAAATGGTTTCCACCCCCAACCCTCCCGCCATGACCGACGCCATCCACCAGGCCCTCACCGATGAGTTTGGCGTCGAGGACCGTATCAACGACGAAGCCCGCGCCATTCTCTCCGCCCACGCCGAGGACATGTCCCGCCTCGGCGCCGGCTACGGCGATTCCTTCAAGAAGATCAAGGCCGAGCTGGTGCGCAAGCACAAGGTGGTGCTCTAATGCGCGTCTCGCGCGACAAGATCAATCAGCTCTCCCACGTCGTCACCGAGGCCCTGGCCAAGCGCCCGGAAGTGAACTTCATCGAAGACAACAACTCCGTGCGCCTCGAAATCCGCAAGCTGCTCGAACAGCTTTTCATCGGCGAAGCCCGCATGGATGAGGCCGTGCGCCTCAAGATCACCTCCCAGAAAAAGAACATCCTCGAAGGCTCCGACGAATGGGACATTCTCTACCGCAAATACTACATGGAGGAGCTGAAGAAACTCGGCGTCTAAGCTTATGAATACCGTCAAAATCATTCAGCGCCCCGACTACCGCGAGGATTACGCCAACTCCGTTCAGGTCCGGCCTTCCACCTGGGACTTCTTCCTGCAGTTCGGCCGCCTCGAACAGAAGCAGGCCGACGAGGTCGAGCTCCACATGTTCCAGGGCGTGTTTCTCAGCCCGCAGCAGGCAAAGGCTGTGTTGAACCTTCTCAAGACCCACATGGAAAATTACGAGAAGGCCTTCGGCGAGATCCAACTGCAGCCGCTGCAGCCGCCGGGTCCGGTGCAGTAGCGGCGAATTGGCATGCGGAGGCTCCTGCTTCCTGTTTCTGTTTTTCTCGCCCTGCTGGTCGCCCACGCGCCCCTCCTCAACCTCCCCTACTACTGGGACGAAGCTGGGTACTTCGTCGCCGCCGCCCTCGACTTCTTCCGTCACGGCTGGCTGATTCCGCAGACTACGCTCGCCAACGGGCATCCTCCCTTGCTCTCTGCCTGGCTAGCCCTCGTGTGGACCGCCACCGGAGCGCACCCCTGGGCTACGCGCGTCGCGATGCTGGTTTGGGCAACAGCCTTGGTCTGCGGCGTCTACCATCTCGCGCGCCGGCACATGTCCGGTCGGCAGGCCGCCGTGCCGGCGTTTTTAATCGCGATCGCGCCCCTATGCTTTGCCCAGTCCACCATGGCGCAATTGGACCTCCCCGTTGCCGCGCTCGTAGTCTGGGCTCTTGTTTTCCCGCGCCACAGATGGCAGCGCGCGGCCTTGCTCTCCGCCGCTTGCCTGACCAAGGAGACGGCCGTCATTGTGCCTGTGACGCTGCTCGTAGTCGAGTTCTCCCCCTGGCTGCTTCTGCCCATCGCCACCCTCGCCGGATGGTTCGTTTTCTACCACCACATCACCGGCTACTGGTTCGGCAACCCGCAGTACTTCGCCTACAACGTCGGCCAGGCGGCATTCTCACTGCCCCGCATTGGCATGTCTCTCCTGCGCCGCATCTGGCAGTTGGCTGGCTACAACGGTACCTGGCTCCTCACCGCTCTCGCTCTCTGGGCGGCCTTCCGCCATCGCGACCGAACCCACAACCATGCCCTCTTGCCCCGTGGCGCGACGCCGTCGCGTGGCGACAGCCGCGCGGGGCCCCGCGCCAATCAAATTTGCGCGATCATCGCCGTCTACCTCGTCTTTCACGCCGTGGTCGGTGGCGCGGTGCTTGCGCGCTATCTGCTCCCCGCCCTGGCTCTGTTCTTTATCCTTGCAACCCGCGCAATTTTGACGCTCCCCCGCGCCGGACTTTGGATCGCTCTCGTCGCCGCCTTCCTCGTAGTCAACTGGTTCTGGAATCCACCCTACCCGTTCCCCTACGAAGACAATCTCGCTTACGTCCAATTCGTCCACCTCCACCAGGCCGCCGCGCGCTCGCTCGAAGCCTCGCCTCCAAACGGCGCGGTATGGACGGCCTGGCCCGCCACCGACGAACTATCGAAACCCGACCTCGGCTACGTCACCACTCCCATCCCAATTCACCCCCTCGAAGATTTCAGCCCGCAATCGCTCGCCGCCATTGCCCAGCCCGTCCCCGAGCTCTACATTTACAGCCGCGAATACCAGCCCCGGCGCGACGTGCTGGCTTGGCTGCCGTTTTGGCGGCGCTGGGGCGATCGCTACTTCCATCATTCGGCGCCTGCCCCGTCCGAAGCCTGGCTCGCGCGCCTCGGTCTAACCGCACATTGGGAAAAGCGCGACCGCGGCCAGTGGGCCCTCCTCGCCTCCCACTAGCGCCTACTCCGCCCGCAAAATCTCCAGCGGCTTGGTGGAGAGCAGCCGTGCGCACGCCGCCCAACCCGCCGCCACCGCCAGCGCCGCCGTGCCGGCAATCGCCGCCAGGCAGGGAAGCGCGCTGAGCCCCAGCGGAACCTCCAGCAGCCGGTGCACGATCACCCACGTAAATCCCACCGCCAGCAAACACCCCGCGCTCCCCGCCACTCCGCCCAGCAGCAGAAACTCGGTCGAGAAAATCGCCGCGATCCGCCCCTTCGTCCCGCCGCATGTTTTCAAAATCGCGATCTCGCGCATTCTTCGAAACCGCGTCCCCGCCACGCTCGAGGCCAGGATAATCGCCCCCGCGAACACCGCGAAGAACGCGATAAAGTGCACCACCAGCGCAATTTGGTCCACCACCTGCTCCACCCGCTCGATCACGTCGGCGATGTTCACCACCGTCACCGTCGGGAACGCCGCATACATGTCCCGCTCCAGCCCCGGGATCGCGGCCGGCGCAACCCTCACCCCGCCGTTCACCGTCGCCGGCAAGTTCTTCAGCACGCCCGGCGAAGCGATCAGCTCGACCCGCGCCACCATCCGATGCGGCTCCGCCTGAAAAATCGCGGTCACCGGCGCGTCCTCGATCCGGTCGCCAATGCGGATGCGCTGCGCGTTGGCCAGCGCCTGTGATACCGCCACCTCCCGCGCGCCCGTTCTCCAGCCGCCTTGCACCAGCCGCACCCCGCTCGGCGGCGTGTCGAACGTGGCCGCGCTAATTTCACGCCTCGCCCCAGGCAGCCGCAGCCGCACCGTCTGCAATATCTCCGGCGCGTTCTCCAGCCCCGCCTGGTGTTCAAGCAGCGCCATCACCGCCGCCGTCTGCGACTGTGGAATGTCAATCAGGAAAACGTTGGCCACGCCCCGTGGCGTCCCAGTCCTCAAATCCCCCAGCAGCGCCCGCTGCAACAGAAAAACGGTGAGCGTAAACATGACCCCCACCCCCAGCGCCATCATGACCGCTTGCGCCAGGCTGCCCGGGCGGTACAAGTTCGCCATCCCGTGTCTGAGCGCCAGCGGCGCCCGCGGCCATCGCCCCACCGCTGCCCGCGCCACCAACAGCAATAGCCACGTCACCCCCGCCAGCGCCGCCATAGCAACCAGCAGAGCCGCGACGAAATAGCCGCCATCGCGCGCCGCCACCCGCCACGGTTCGTCGCTGAGCGCGATAGCCAGCGCCGCTACCCCGGCCGCCAGCGCCATGCCGCTCAGCCATGCCGCCGGACGCCGCATGTGCCACTCGCCGGCATTCACATGCCGACGCAAAATCAGCCCCGGCTTGATACTCCGCACCTGCAAAAGCGTCGGCACCGTGAACAACAACGTAATCAGCACCCCGGCGCCCAATCCCTCAATCGCCGGCCACCAGTGCCACTCCAACTTCGGCAGCGCCGGAAAATAGTTCGCCACCAGCGCCGGCAGCACCCGCGCCACGATCGCGCTCAGCGCCAGCCCAACCCCGCCGCCGGCCAGCCCCAGCCCCAGCGTCTGCAGACCGTAAATGCGCAGGATTTGCGCCGTCCGCGCCCCCAGCACCTTCATCGTTGCGATCGAATCAAGCCGCGCCTGCAGGTGCGCGTGCATCGCGCTCGCCACACCCACCCCACCGATCACCAGCGCCATCAAGCTGATCAAGCTCAGAAATGTTGTCGAGTGGTCCAGCGCCCGCTCGACGGTCGGGTTCCCATGCCGAAAATCCTCGACCCGTTCCCGCCGAAACGCCTGACGCAACCGCGCCTCCACCTCGCCCAGTGGCGGCGCATTCGATCCAAGCTTGAACACCAGCCGCGACGAGATCTGGCTGCCCAACTGAAGAATCCCGGTGCGCCGCAGCCCCCCAGGTGTCATTAACAGCCGCGGGCCAATCCCCAATCCTCCGTTGAGCCGGTCCGGCTCCGCCTGATCAACTCCCGCTATCCGGAAGTTCTCTCCTCCCACCGAAAGCGTCGCGCCAACCGCCAATCCCGTGCGCAGCAGCAGATCGGGCGAAGCCAGCACCGAGTTGTCGTCGAGCTTCGCCAAAGCGCCCGGCGGCGTCGTGGTGACAGCTCCGGCAAACGGATAGAATCTCGGGTCCACCGCCTTGAGCGTCGTCAGCACCGGATCGCTCAACGGCTGCGCCTGTGCCATCGAAACCGACTCGGTAATCCGTGTCGAGATGACTCCCTCGCGCGCCAGAGCGGCCAGCGCCGCGCTTTGCTCGGGCGTCTCCTCCGCCGGTGCGCGCAGCGAAATGTCCCCCGCCATTAGCGCCCGCGCTTGCGTCAGCAACATGCCCCGGAACGATTGGCTGAAACTCCGCACTCCGGTGAGCGCGCCCACGCCCAGGGCCACCGCTACCACCACAAACGCAAACCGTGCCCGCGCCGACCGCAGCTCCCTCCCCGCCAGCACCAATGCGGTGGACCAGCGCAGCCTGCGTCGCGCGCTCACGCGATCCGGCCATCCACAAGCGTAATCACCCGCCCCGCGTGCTTGGCCAACAACGGATCGTGCGTGACCAGCACCAGCGTCGCGCCCTGCTGACGGTTTAGGTCGAGCAGAAGTTCCAACACCTGCTGCCCATTCGCGCTGTCCAGATTGCCCGTCGGCTCGTCCGCCAGGATCAACGGCGGCTGCGGCATGAACGCCCGTGCCAGCGCCACCCGTTGTTGTTCTCCTCCCGAAAGCTGCACCGGATAGTGCTCCCGGCGTGCGCTCAATCCCACCGCGCTCAGCAGCGCCCGCGCCCGCGCCCGCCCCTCTGCTCCGCCGCCGGCGAGTTCGAATGGCAGCAGCACGTTCTCCTCCGCATTCAACGTCGGCAGGAGCTGAAATGATTGAAACACGTACCCAATCTTCCGCCCCCGCAACTCCGCCATCGCGTCCTCGCTGAGTGTCGTAATCTCCTCTCCCTCGACGCGAACGCTTCCCCGCGTCGGCGCGTCCAGCCCCGCCATCAGGCCCAGCAGCGTGCTCTTGCCCGACCCCGACGCCCCCATGATGGCCACAAACTCGCCCGCCGCGATCTGCAGATCGATGCCCCGCAACACCGGTAACCGGCCCGCGCCTAAGCCGGTCGCGCGGCCAAAGCCGCGCGGGGCCCCGCGCCAATCAATGACGAAGTCCTTATCCAATCCTCTGACTTCAAGCATCATTAAAGGAGACATGCAATGGATCAGGCGGGCGGCGTGCGTACTCGCGTGGCTGGCGGTCATGGCCGCCGGCCAAACCGCGGCGCCTCTAATTATAGCCTTCGGTGATAGTCTCACCGCCGGAGCCGGCGTGCCTCCGTCCGCCAGCTATCCCGCCGATTTGGCGCGTCTCATGGCCCGCGCGCACAGCCCCTATCGCGTCGTTAATAAAGGCGTGAGCGGCGACACCACCACCGACGCGCTCCAGCGCTTGCCCGCGATTATCACCCTGCATCCGCGCTGGGTGATCCTCGAATTCGGCGGCAACGACGGCCTCCGCGGCCTGCCCCTCGCCACCACCCGCGCCCATCTCCAGTCCATGATCGTGGCGCTCCAAAAAGCCGGCATTCACATACTGCTCGTCGGCATGACCCTGCCGCCCAATTACGGCGCCCCCTACGTCCGCTCCTTTCAGAATATTTTTCCCTCGCTCGCCGCCCAGGATCACATCCCCCTGCTTCCGGTTCTCTATCAGGATCTGATCCCCCGCTTGCGCGCCGATCCAGGTTTGCTGCAAGATGATGGCATTCACGCCTCGGTTCGCGGCAACGCGGTCGTGGCCGTGACGGTATGGAACGCACTACGTCCGCTTTTGAAAAAATGAAAATCTTGGTTGTCGACGTCGGCGGTACCCACATCAAGTTCCTCGCCTCGGGGCACCGCACCGAACGCAAGTTCAACTCCGGCCCCACGCTCACCGCCGCGCAAATGGTGAAAGGCGTTCTCGCGCGCGTCGAGGATTGGGAATGGGATCGCGTCTCCATCGGCTATCCCGGCCCCGTCGTCCACGGACGGCCGCTGCGCGAACCCTTCAACCTCGGCTCCGGCTGGGTCGGCTTCAAATTCGCCAAAGCCTTCGGCAAGCCCGTCCGCATCATCAACGACGCCGCTATGCAAGCGTTAGGCAGCTACCATGGCGGACGCATGCTCTTCCTTGGTCTCGGCACCGGCCTCGGTTCCGCCATGGTCGTCGATCAGGTGCTGCAGCCCATGGAACTCGCCCACCTCCCCTGGCGTAAAGGCAAGACCTATGAGGAGTACCTCGGCCTCCGCGCCTTCAAACGCGACGGCCGCAAGAAATGGCGCAAGCACGTCGCCGAAGTGGTGCACGAACTGAAGACCGCGCTCGAGGCCGACTATGTGGTCCTGGGAGGCGGCAACGTCGCGCAGCTGTCCAAGCTTCCGAAAGGCGCCGAGCGCGGCGACAACCGCAATGCCATGCGCGGCGGCTTCCGCCTCTGGGCGACTTAGCCCGATACTCGCGCAATGCCTAGCCTGTCGAGCCAGCCGTACCCCGCGGCGGTGATCTCCAGGCTGCGCGTGCCGGCATCCCGCCGCAGCCAGCGCTTGGCCAACGCTTGATCGAGTAGGGCGGCTCCCAGTGCTCCGGCCAGATGGCTGCGTCGCTCGCTCCAATCCAGGCAGGCGAAAGCAAAGCGCCGCCGCGTCGGTAAAGCGCCCACATCCAATCCCTGCGCCGCGAGTCCCCGCCTGCCCGCGTTGGTCAGCGTGTAAGCCGGCGTCAGCCATCGCCGCGCCATCAATCCGTCGTGCAGCGCCACTCCGAGCCAACCCGCGATGTGGTCATAGCAGGAGCGCGCCTGGCGCAGCGTGTCCGGCGTCGAGGGCGTGAACTCCGAACCCGCCAGCACTCCCAGCGCTTCCAGTGTCCGCGCCACCTCCGCCGACGCTAACTGGTAATAACGATGCCTCCCGCTCGCCGCCACTTTGACCAGGCCCATCTCAAGCAACCTCTTCAAATGCGCGCTCGCCGTTGCCGCTCCCACCCCCGCCAGCGCGGCCAACTCCGTCGCCGTGCGCGCGCGGCGATCCATGAGGGCATACAGCATGGCAGTCCGCGCCGGTTCGCCGATGGCGCGGGCAATGCGTGCGGCGGCGACATCCATACTTCGATGATAAACGAAGCGTTGCCGCAACCGAAAGCGCATGATCCATCCATGTTGGATCGCCGTCAGTTTGTGGAAGTAACGGCCGCCGCCGCGGCTGCGCTCGCCACCCGGCAAACGCTGCTGCCGCCCACAAGGAGCTCCATGACCATCACATGCTTCATTCGCTATCAAATCGATCCCTTCCAGCGCGACCAGTTTCAGAAATACGCGGAGAACTGGGGCAAAATCATCCCCCGCTGCGGCGGACACCTCATCGGCTACTTCCTCCCCCACGAAGGCACCAACGATATCGGGTGGGGCCTGATCGCTTTCCCCAGCCTCGCCGATTACGAGCGCTACAAGGCGCGTCTCGCCACCGACCCCGACGCCCAGTCCAACTTCGCCTTCGCCCAAAAAGGCCGTTTCATCCTCCGCGAAGAGCGCACCTTCGTGAAGGTCGTCGACGGCACCTTCGAACTTCCCGCGCACACATAACATTCTGGGCGGCTTTGATTGGCGCGGGTCGCGCAGCGACAGCCGCGCGGGGGCCCCTGTACCTTTAAGGTGTGACCAGCGCTGTATGGCGGGTCATGCGGCCAGCTGACGGGAGTGCCGGTGGGCCCCAGCGTGCGAATGCAACGCCTGGCGCGGACATGCACCTCGTCGGCCGGCAGCACAATCAGAGGACC
>Ga0134128_10001161_pt1 | contig 34876 bp, 26 predicted proteins | sample KB31754_FD_96462 | JGI IMG/M metagenome (GOLD analysis project Ga0134128, IMG submission 96462) | Terrestrial soil microbial communities with excess Nitrogen fertilizer from Kellogg Biological Station, Michigan, USA - KB3-175-4 | ecosystem: Environmental > Terrestrial > Soil > Unclassified ...
AAGAGATGTCCCGAGAGATTGGCGCCGCCGTTCAGGTAACCATACGCGCCGGCGTAGACGACCTCGCCTCCGCCCGGGATTGCGGCCGCGGCAATAGTCTGGATGAGCGGGTTTCCCGAACAATACGCGTGACTCGCGCCGGTGCCCAGCATGGAAGTGACGGCATTCGCCGCGGTCCATATTCCAGGGGCGGGAGGGCCGCGCCAGAGTCGGCACGTGGCAACGAGCAATTGCGTGGAATCCAGCGGATCGACGAGGAACGGGGCCGGTTGCGTCATCGTGAGGCCGTCATTGGCCACGTCGGCGTTGGAGAGGACAGGAAGTTCGCCGAAATCGGTGGGTGCGCAAAGATCCGAAGCGTTGCAACGATGAATGGACACGCCCGCACCGTTGTTCACGTACCAGGTGTCAGGATGCGCGGAATCGATGGCCACCGGACCGCCCTCGCCGCTGAGGATCTGCGCCCACTGAGCGGTCGGACCGATTGTCGATTTGACGCCGGCTGTTCCGTTTGCCCCCAGGCCGGCCATCAGCGTGTAGGGAGTGGCGCCGACCTGCGACATGGCGGCCACCTCAGCCAGGGAGCCGAGCGAGCCATTCAAATTCTGCCAGTGATCCGCATCGGTGGACGAGCAAACGGTGTCCCGTTGGCCAATGCCGTCCTCGGAACGCCAGAGCCCGCTGTCGTTGCCCACCAGAACTTCCAGCGGGTTGGAGGGGTCCCATTCGAGAGCGTGCTGGTATTCGCCCACGCGAGCGCTCATGCAGGTTGTGGAGTTGGTGGTATTGCGCCACGGACATCCCACGGCCACGCTGCACTTCCACACATCGTTGGCGCCGGCCAGCAAAACCGTGTCGTTGTTAGACGGCAGCGCCGCAAGCGCAAGGTTATAGTCGCCGATCACAATAGTTGCGGCGCCGCTGAGAGTGTTGGTCTGCAGAGTGACGGTGCTCAAACGCTGCGAGAAGCTGACCTTCGATGTGCTGCATGCGCCGGACCGCAGATTGCAGGCATCCTGCCACAGCCCCTGATCCTGGTTGTTCAGGTCGACCGTCCAGGCGAATGTGTCGCCGGTGAGTGGGTTAACGGCCAGAGCGCCGCGAAAGATGGGACATGCGGGGGAGCCGCTCATGGTGACGTTGTGGGGACAAAGGGCGGACGTAAATCCCGGGCCGGGCTGGCTGTCCATGCGCGTCCACGTCACTCCGTCGGCCGACTGGTAGTAGCCATGAAAGCGCACCGCCGCGATGAAGAGCTTGCGCACCGGGTTCCAAACGACCGCGGTGGCCGCATTGCCTTGCAGGCCGGAATTAGCGAGATTCGGGCCTTGCACGTCGAGGCCGTTGCCGTCAGTGATGAGCGAGAGATGCCAGGTAGCGCCGCTGTCGTTGGAGTAATAGAGGCCGCTGTAGCTGTAACCGGCCGCGACGGCCTGCACGATGGAACTGTCCCAGGACTGGGAGACGGCCGCGACGACAAGCTGGGGGTTGACGCTGCTCCAGGCGAACCCGGCAAATCCCTCGGCGAGAAAGCCGTGATCCTTGGCTGACAGGCCGGTGATCACGTCGGTGGTGCCGAGGATCAGCGACCACGTTTTCCCCCCGTCCTGGGAGCGGAGGAGGCCTGCGCCGTAGTAGGAATCGAGAGCGTCATTGGGATCGCCCGTTCCAGCCAGAACCACGCCGGTTCCACCCGGCTGCACGCTGAGCGCACCAATGCTGATGGACGTATCCTGCGCGGTGGCAAGCGCTGAGGGAGCATCCGTGAGTGGACGGAAGACAATCTTCGCCGGATCTGAGGTGGCGGCGTTGGTGCTGAGCCAGACACCGCCGCCGGTGGTGCCAACGTACAGCGTGTTGCCGGTGGGATCCGAGGTATCGAGCGCGATAGCGGCGACTCGGCCGGAGACGAGTCCGTAGCTGCCGGTGAGCACCGCGGCGGGACCCAGTGGCTCCCAGGACGCGGCCGACGGAGCCGATTGCGCGCGGGCGCGAAGAGTGTGCCTCAGGCGGAGAGCACCTGTCCGGGGCGCGCGGGCGGCGAGAAAGCGCCGGGCCTGCGCCAGGTGCGGAGGAACAGCTTCCGGGGCCGGACGGGAAAGGGCCGGCGACTGCGCCGGCGCGGATGCGCAGGCCAGCGACAGCGCGAGGATCACCCATCCTGTCATGCCGGGCAGGGTGTGGAAGGGCTGCGATCGGGAGCTGCTTCCCCATTTCGCCGAATCAAGGTACGGCAATCGAAGGGCCATATCCGCGTGCATCCGGAATCCGGTATCCGGCCTCCTCCGCAATCATTGCGGGGCTCAGGCTTGGGCGGCGGAAAAATGAGTCTTCTTTAACCCTGCGGGTTCCCAGATTGGAAATCGGCCCATTTTAGGACGGGGAAACGATCCCCCATTGTGACGGCCGTTACAGTTCGTGCGCCGAGTCACGGAGGGCCGAGCGGCTTGCAAATTGCCTCGACAGCGGCTCGCCGGCGTTCAGGTTGGGCTATTCGATGGGGCATTGCGCGAAATGTAAGCGGCGGCATCGAATTTTTTGCGCGTCGAGCCTTCCGCCATATATCGAACCGAGCCGAAGATGGGCCGGTCGAACCACGGGCGGTCGTGCTTACCGACGACGGCCCAGGCGATGCCCGCGTAACCGTTTGGATCGCGCCCGTCTAGCTGGTATTTGTCATTGAGAATTATGGCCCAATCGAAGGCGGTGGCTGGGTTGGGCGCCCACTCCAGAATCTTCTTGGCTCAGTACATCCGCATGACATTGTGCATCCAGCCGGTGGCCACTATCTCGCGTGGGGCGGCGTTCCACAGCTCGTCGCGGGTCTCGGCGCGTTCGAGTTCGGCGAGTGAATAGCTGTGCGGTCGCGGGTCCGTTGCGTGATGCTCCAAGGTGCGGCACGCCCACGGCTCGGCGGATTCCCACGAATCATAGTGCGGGTTGTGGCGCACGAACAGGACCGACAGCTCGCGCCATCCGATGAGCTGGTCGAAATAGCGATCGCGAGCGCTCGTGGGCGCCAGCCCCTCGGCAACCGCCTTGTTCACCTGGAGGGCGATGCGTAGCGGAGAGATGTGGCCGAAGTGAAGGTATGGTGAAAGGCGGCTGGTTCCCTGCCGCTCGGGTTTACCCCGCGACTGCTCATAGCCGGCGAGCTCGTGGGAGACGAACTGATCGAGACGCTGCAAGGCCGAATGCGCGCCTCCGCGGATCGTGGTCACGGGCTTTACTGAGCGATCGAGGGCGCTGAAACCGGCGGTGATGTCCTGATCGATGGCATCTCCATCAATTTTTTTGGCAGGCCGCCAGCGCTGGGCCGGTGCGAGGTTTGCGGGCTCAATCAGGAAGCGGGGCAGTTCGCGCTGGAGGTGCGGGCGAAAGTGATACAGCAGGAAGAAGCTGCGGCCGAAAACGCGCGAGGGCACCACCACGTCCGCATCGACGGTCCAGAAGGGAATGCGCAGCTTGCGGGCCAGGGATCGGCGCCATCGCTCCGGTTCGCGCAGCGGGTTTTCGTCGCCGACGAGCATCGCCGCACGCAACTCTTCAAGATGCGACAGCAATGAGTTGCGGGCCGCCCTGCGCAGGACAAACCCAACTCCGCGCTCCGCAGCATCGGCGGCTGCATCGCGCAGCCCCTGCTCCATGAATCGGTAATGCCTCAGGTTGGCATGCGGGCAGTTGGGAATGACAGAAAAGTAAACCACGACGGGAATTCCCAGCAGGTTTCCGGCGGCGATTGCCGTGTCAAGGGCGGCGTTATCGGCGATGCGCATGGCCCGCTGCATCCAGTAGACAACGCATGCACCATCGGATCGAGGTGGTCCGGCACGGCGGACGATCACACGCGGATCGTCAGTAAGGCGAGTCAGTTCGCTGGCAATGCCCGTCTTTTGCTGTTCGTTCCGCCCGGGAATGGCTTTCCCCTCCTTGCTCTATTGTGCCGGTGAGACTGGCGCCGCTACGGACTCCGGCGAAGATCGATTTGGGGAGTTCAACAAGGGAGGCGCGTCGCTGCGGCGACAGCAACACCATATGAGTGGTGGGGCGGGAAGAACGGCGCGCCAGCTTGTCCGCGCGGATGATATGCTGCACCCGAATGGAGAATTCCCCCAGCCCATCAGATGCCACGCCGGCGCAGCGTCATGTACGGCTGCGGCGGGCGGTGATCCGCACGGACGGGGCGCGCCTGTATCGCACTGCCGAGTTCACAGACGGCTCAATGTGCAGCGTGGAAATGGATTGGCCCGAGGTGAGGCGAGTGGCGGCATTGCGCCGGGACGTTCTGACCGAGCCTGTGCTGTGCGTGGCAATTTCTGACCCGTCAAACATCGTGGTGCTGGACGAATCGATGGAGGGCTGGCAAGGGCTGATCGAGGCGCTTCCTCAGCGCCTGGCGGCAGAGCTGAGCTTCACGGATTGGCGCAGCCGGATCGCGAGGGACGACGGCGATAGCCATTGGACGGCGCTGTTCGAGAAGGATCTTGCAGGTAAATGACAGAGGGCGCGCGGGGGCGCGCGGGATTGAACGCAGTTTTCCGAGGTCCTGACGAAAGCCAATTTGGCGGCGTTCTGTATTTCAATGCAAAACCGGCGTGGCTCTGAACTTCCCTAAGCCGTAGATTCGGTGGCTGTTACTCCGTTCTTAAGAAGCAGCAGCAAAATAAGGGGAGGGGCCAGGGGGGTGGGTACTCCCGCCAAACTCCCGGATTTCTCCGGGAGCAAAGGTAAAGTAGCACGGCTTTGGCAATGAGATTGTGACGGCTGTCGCGGGTGTTACTTGCAGTTCCAAGTATTCAGGAATCACCGACCAGGGATCGCCCTGGGGCACACAAGGGACGGCATGTCTTGCCGCGGCCTCTGTCCTGCTGACAATTAAACGACATTCGCGTGACGCCGGGGTTACGTCGTGCTGACACATGTGGCCGGGGATAAGGAGCAGGCTCTCTCAATATGGAGGTCCTCCCCCGATGCATCAACATTGGAACGATATGAAAGCCGAGATCAACCGGCGATCATTTCTGCAAAGTGGCCTAACCGTCGCAGGAGCCGCAGCCGCAGGGCTCGGATTCCTCGCCGACACAACTTCTGTTCATGCTGACAGCGACGGTGATCGTGACCGTAGCGGCAGCCTTACCCCCGGGGACGCGGCATTGCTTCGTTTCGCCGCGGCAGCCGAAATCCTGGAGACGGACTTCTGGGTCCAATACAACGAACTTTGCGGTGTCCAGGACAGCGAGGTTCCCGGCGGAAGCGGAAACCCGGACTTTACTGCCGCCCTCTCGGTACTCGATGCAGACATGGCGCAATACGTTCACGACAATACTGACGACGAATTCACCCACCAGAATTTTCTGAACGCATACCTCGTCTCAAAGGGCGCCGACCCGGTGAACCTGGAAGCGTTTCGCACTCTGCCCGGCAGCACCGCCACGGGATCGAGCGGAAAAATGCGTCTCACCAACCTGATGAAGCTCACGCTCGACACCAGTTGGTGGACCCGCTATCGCAGCAGCAGTCACAACCCCGATCTCGATCCAAGTTTCACCTTCGCGCAGGCAGTTCCTTCGCTCGCCACCGGACATCACACGGCGATTCCCCGAACCGATGACGATACGAAGGACGCCAATTTCCTTCAAGCCATCGCAAACACTGCCGGATTCCACATGCCGACCATTGAGCAGGGCGGGAACAGCCTCTATCCCGCCATGGCGCAACGGGCAAGCAGCGTGGAAGTCCTCCGCATCCTCATCAGCATCGGCCCCACGGAAACCATGCACTTTCAAACGTGGTCCGATAAAGCCGGCAATGCGCCCCCGCTCACCGCGAAAGATCCCATGACTGGAGTCTCGGTCACATTCCCCGATTTAAATTCCTCTCCGTTCGGTGGCCAGAAGTTCCAGACTAACCTCATCATGCCGGAGCCGTGCCCGTTCCTCAGTCGCAAGCTTCCGCGGTGCTCCATCATTCGCCCGACTGAAACGCGTGGCATCGCCATGGCCGTCATGAACTTCCTCACGGCGATGGGGCTGTTCATCGGCCAGTCGCCGGCGTTCTTCCACATGATGCGCGACCTGGCTGCCGACGCAGATAGCGCTACGCGCGATCATCACGACTAAGCGGCAGGTCGCATCTGCACATCTGCTGGACAATCACGCTCAACCACAGAGCCGGCTGACGACGATTCGATACTTCGTCCTCAGCCGGCCTTGATCGCAATTCTCGAAAACACCCGCTCACGGTCGGGGGCGGTCAAACCGGACCAGCCGCCGATTGGTCGATCCCAATCGCGCGCGGCTCGATCGAAAGCTACTGGACCATTCTCTTCAGCGGCGGCCCGGAGCGCATGCAGACCCCGGTGGCGGCTCGTTTCAGGGCTGGACGGGTGGTTCGGACCAGAGCTTTTCCAGCCGGATCGGCTCGGCGTTTGCAGGTGCGCCTTCTCCGGCAAATCGCAGTTCCGCGGTTTTGGGAGAGGTCAGAGACATCGTCCACTCGATCTCATCGTCGCCGTCTTTTTCCGACACGTGCAGGACTCCGTCTTTCAGAGAGACGTTCAATGTGGACGACGGGCCATTTGTGGCAACGGCCCTCGTGAGCTTGCCTTGATCGTCCATTTCGATGGATACGCCGGTGAGAGAACCGGTGAGCTGGCCGCCATCTTGCTGGAGTGTCATGGTGGCAAAGGCTTTCCCCTGAAACATCCAATGCCAGGTACCGACATAATCGGCCGTTGTGAACGCGGCAGCTTGGGGGGTTTCCTGGGCACAGGCCGGAGTTCCGGTGATGCAGGCTATGGTGACGAGAGCGGCGGCGAAAACCGCACCGCGGAGAAGCTTCGAGAAGGTGGACATATCGATGACCCCCTTGAACGCGCTACGGAGAGAATACGCCTTTGGCATCGGCCCTCTGTGAGCGCCGGAGTTGTGAGAATGTACTTTGGACGCAGCTCAATGAAAAAAGCCGCCCGCCGGCGGCCTTTTCTGTTGCCTGCTCTCTGTTGCCTGTTCCCTGCCCTTACCAGCGGCCCCATGCGCGCGTGGTGTAATCCGACAGCGTAAGCGCGATGAGAACGCCGAAGAGAAACAGTCCGGAAAACAGCGTGAGCTTCGTGAGCTTGGAGCTGTACTTCACGTGCATGAAGAACAGCACCACGAGGCTTGCCTTAAAGCAGGCGATAAACAGCGCCACCACGGCATTGAACACGCCAAGGTCGACAAACGACACGGCCGCCGTAACCGCGGTCATCACCAGCAGGATGCCGGCGATCGTAATATAGACGACCGGCGACACGATATGGTTGAGCGAATCGTGCACATCCTGCTCATTGGCGTCGTGGTCATGTCCCGTGCCGCCGTGAGGCTGCATTGCGTGCGAATCGTTATGTACGCTCATGCGTATCTCCTCAAGCGTGCCTGCTGATCAGGTAGAGCAGCGGGTAAAGGAATATCCAGACAATATCGACAAAGTGCCAGTAGAGGCCGAAGTTGTTCACGAACGTAACATGCCCGTTGGTGTAAGCTCCGGCCCTTGCTCGAAAGATCATGAATCCCAGAATGGAAATGCCGATGATCATGTGCAGCGCGTGCATGCCGGTCATGGCGAAGTAGAGCCCGAAGTAAACCTCGGTGTGACGGGCCATGTCCAGGGGCAGCGGCTTATCGTCGGGATACGCTTTGTGGACTTCAGGATCGGACGCCGGATCGGTGAACGCCTTGGTGCTGTAGTGCCAGCTCGGCACGTGGTGCTTCTCGTACTTCTCGTGGTACTCGTCATACTTGATGCCAAGGAAGACGAGTCCGAGCACGAACGTGAGGCAGAGGCAGAGCACCAGGGCTCCCTTGCGGCGCGTCTCCGCGCACCACACGCCCATGGGCATGGTGAATGACGACACGATGAGGACCGCGGTGTTGGCGGTGCCCTCCTTGATGCTGAGCTGGTGCGAGGCCGCCACAAACGCCGGGTAGTACCAGTTGCGGAAGATCAAGTAGGAGCAGAACAAGCCTCCAAAGAACATGATTTCCGTCACCAGGAATAGCCACATGGCGAAGCTGGTGGTGTCCACCTGGTGCTCCATGCTGGCGAAATGGTGACGCTGATAGGGAGGGTGCTCATGCTCGGTATGTGCGCCATGAATCACCGGCTTATCAGGATGTGCGCCATGTAATGCCGTGGTGCTATCCGACACGGGTTACCTCTTTCTCCTTCCGCTCGAGCCACTCGTAGTCGTAGGCTTCGTAATCCACGATAGGAATTTCGGGGAAGTTCTCAGTGAGCGGCGGCGATTGGATCTGCCATTCCAGACCGGTAGCCTGCCAGGGATTGTCGCCCGCGATCTCACCGTATTTCAGGGACCAGGTGAGATACAGGATGGGAAGCAGATATCCGATGCCAAGGATGGTTGCGCCCGCGGTCGAGAACACGTTGAGCACCTGGAACTCCGGCGGATACGCGGCGTAGCGGCGCGGCATGCCAAGCATGCCCAGGATGAATTGCGGGAAGAACGTGAGGTTGAAGCCGATAAACGTGATCAGCGCGGCGAGCTGCGAGATCTTCTCGGGATACATGCGGCCGGTCCACTTGGGCCACCAGAAGTGAATGCCGGAGAGGAAGGCCATGAGCATGCCGCCCACCATGACGAAGTGGAAGTGGGCCACGATGAAGTAGGTCTCGGTGAGGTGAATGTCTGTGCCGGTGGAGGCCAGGAATACGCCCGTCAAGCCGCCGATGGTGAACAGACCCATGAAGCCGAAGGAGTAGAGCATGGGCGTTTCAAACGTGATGGAGCCCTTATACAGGGTGAACGACCAGTTGAAGATCTTGATGGCCGAGGGCACGGCGACAAGCATGGTGAGCAGCGAGAAGACCAGCGTGGAGTAGTTCGACACACCCATGATGAACATGTGGTGTTCCCAGACAAAGAAGGCGAACACCGCGATGGCCACCGAGCTGAACGCGACGGCGGTGTAGCCGAAGACACGCTTGCGGCTGAAGGTGGATATGACCTCAGAGATCACGCCCATGCCGGGCAGAATCATGATGTAGACAGCGGGATGCGAGTAGAACCAGAACAAGTGCTGGAAGAGGATGGGGTCGCCGCCCTTGGCCGGATCGAAGACGCCGATTCCAAACGCGCGCTCGAGGATCACCAGGACCAGTGTGATGGCCAGCACCGGCGTTCCCAGCACCATCAGGATGCTGGCCGCGTAGTTGGACCACACGAACAGCGGCAACCGGAACCAGGTCATTCCCGGCGCGCGCATCTTGTGGATGGTCACGATGAAGTTCAGGCCCGTAAACACCGAGCTGAACCCGGCCACGAAGATGGCCAGACCGGTCGTGATCACGTTCGTATTCACGTAGTGGGTCGAGAGCGGAACGGTGAATGTCCAGCCTGTATCGACGCCGCCGGTCATCATCGAGTAGAGGATCATGAATCCGGCGATGACGTAGAGGTACCAGCTCAGCAGGTTAATTTTCGGCAGAGCCAGGTCTTTGGCGCCGATCATCAGCGGCATGAGGAAGTTGCCCAGCGTGGCCGGAATTGACGGCACCAGGAACAGGAAGACCATGATGATGCCGTGCATGCTGAACACCTTGTTATAGGTGTCAGTCGACATCAGATCCGACTGCGGCGTGAGCAGTTCGAGACGGATGAGGCCGGCAAGCGCTCCGCCGATCGCGAAGAAGAACGTGATCGAGATCAGGTAGAGCGTGGCGATGCGCTTGTGGTCGCCGGTGAGCAGCCAGCTCAGGAGGCCGTTCTCCTTCGTTATGAAGTTGACCTTCGGAATCCTGGCCGTGGACTGGTCGGGAAGTCGGACGACGGTATCGGTACTCATTGCTTCACCATTCCCTGGCTTGCTGGGGCCTGTTTCGCCGGATTCGCTCCGCCGGGCTTTTGTCCGCCGGTAGTCGCCTTGCCTTCGCTCTCCGGCAGCAACGTAGTTGTATTGAGCGTCTGCTCAACGCGGTCATTCGAGTTCAAGGACTTTATGTATTCCACGAGCGAGATCACGCCGTCTTCACTGACCTGGCCCTGGTAGGTTGGCATGATGGGAACGTATCCCTGGGCCACGTGGTCAGAGGGATTGAGGATGGCGTCGCGCAGGTAGGCCTCGTTCACCTGCGCGGTTGAACCGTTTGCCAGGTGAATCTCCGAGCCAAAGATACCGGCCAGGTTGGGGCCGCGCGAGCCCGGCTTTCCGCTGTGGCACGCATTGCAGCTCAGGCTGGCAAACAGCCGCTCGCCGTTCTGCGCCAGGCTCATGCCGCTGGTGGATTCTCCCAGCCACTTCCTGTAGTCGTCCGGAGTGAGCACCACGATATCGCCAATCATCGCGGAGTGGTTGGTGCCGCAGTACTGGGTACAGAACAGGTGGTAGGTTCCCGTCTTGGTAGCTTCGAACCACACGTTGGTGTAGCGGCCCGGAATGGCTTCACGCTTGACGCGGAAGGCGGGAATGGAAAAGCTGTGGAACACGTCCTGCGAGATGAGCGTGAGCTGAATGGGCCGGCCCATAGGAATGTGCAGCGAGTTAATCTCATGCTGGCCACCCGGGTGCTCCGCCTTCCACATCCACTGCTTGCCGACCACGTAAATATTCATGGCATTGGCGGGCGGCGTGTAAACACGGAAGTAAATCAGCGATCCCCATACGAACATGATCAGGAAGAGTCCGAGGGGAATGATGGTCCAGGTGGCTTCCAGCAAGGTGGAGCCTTCGATCTGCACCGCTACCGGATGGCGCTTCTTGCTATAGAGAATGGAGAAGCCGACGATCAGCAGTACCACGATCGTCATGCCGATAAGGCTGATGAGCACCATGAAGAAGAAGAGCGCATCCATCTGCGGCGCGATCTTCGATGCCTCCGGCGGAAACAGCGAGAAGTCCGTCAACCACTTGACGAGGAATTGCCAGAGTACTTGGCTGATGTGTTCCATTCCGTTATCCGTTCACCTTTGTTTCTGTGTCCTGCTTCTCGTGGGCCTGGTGTTCGCTCTTATAGTCGCGGCGGAACATGACAAACATGAATCCGCCCAGCGAAAAGAGCGTGACCAAGCCTCCGAGCTGCACCACTCGGGCCACAATCAGCGAGTGCTTGTTCGTGCCGGGATCGTAGTGATAGCAGTAAGTCAGGATGTTATCTACAGGCGAGCCGATCTTGCCATGCGACGCTTCGGCAAGTCCGAGCCGCAGATCCTTGGGCGAATACTCCACGCCCATGTAGTACTGCGCCAGTTTGCCGTCGGGGGTCACCAATTGAATTGAGCTGGCATGGGCAAACTGCGTGAGCTTGCCGTCCGGCCCGGGGATCTTCACATACTTGAATCCAACCGCACTGGTCAATGCATCGATGTTCGGCTGCGTGCCCGTGAGGAAATGCCAGCCATTTGCTGTCTCCGGCTGGCCATAGCGCCTGATATAAGTGCGCTTCTTGGCCGCCGCCAGGTCGGTTCCCTCGCTGGGATCGATGCTCACGACAACGATGTTGAAATCGCGGCCGGGCTTCTCATCCACCATGAGCAGCGCGCTGGTCAGGCCGTTGAGTTCTTCTGAGCACAACATGGGGCACTGGTAATACACCAGGGCGAGAATGGCCGGCTTGCTGCCGAAATAACTGGCAAGCTGCACCTGCTTGCCTGCATCGTCTGTGAACGTGAGGTTTAGCGGAAGCTGCTCATTGAGGTGCTGCGCGATGCCAACTTTGCTGAGGACTGGCGCCTTCACGTTAGCCGGCCCCATTTCCTTATCGCCATAACTGGAAACCTGCGCCGTCAACGCGGGCGCCAGCCCGAGCTGCAACACAATCGCGGCAGCGGCGCTGAGAGCCGCTGTACGCAACGTCTTCCGGATTGTGCATGAATACTGCATGGAGTGCTACTCCTATTCCCTTCCGATCCGCCGCTTGCGACTCCTGTCACGAGGACGGAGAAAAAAGCTACTTTGTTATGACCGGCCGCTCCGCGCGCGCGCCCTCGCCGCGTTCCAGTTCCATTTCATATGCCGTGCGCGCAAATCCGCTGGTGAGCGGGGCCTGCACGATGGGTTTGCGATCGCCCGCCATCAACGGCCCATTCTGCGCCGGCGGCGCCACGGGCAGCCCGCGCTGTGCGATCAGTTCCATCGCGCGGTCGATGGGAATGCGAACCTTGCCCGGCTGCCCGTCGATGCGCGAGTAGTTGTCAAGCAAGAGATCTTCGCGCGCGTGCAGGTCGGCCACGTCCTGCAGGCCGTCATCGGTCTGGGTACGCGGCGTGGGGAACCGCTGCGTCAGCTCAGCCATTTTGTTCTGCAGGTCGGGGCTGGATGGGAAATCGCCCAGTTGCCGGACCTGCGTGTCCACGGACGTCGTCCACTTCGTATTGGGCCCGTCTTCCTTGTTCATGTAGGCGTTGAATGCCTTGCCGATGCCCCAGCAGAGAATTCCTGTGACCGCGACGAGAATGCCGAGCGCTGTCAGGAACACCACGATCCCGGTGACGCGAACATCGGAGCGCTCGTAGCCATGCGACGCGTCGACTTCCGGCGGACCGTGCGGCGGTAATTTCTGGTCATCAGACAGTGGCATGTTCAGGCTCCAGGATCTCCGCCAGATGCGGATCGTTGGTTTGTACCAGCGGGCGGCGCTTCAGTTCGCGGCAGAAGGCCACAACCCAGAAGCTGACCATGGCGGCCGGTACGGCGATGTACTCGAGAATCCCCCAGCTGAAGTGCAGGTTGCGCGCGGCGTCGCGGAAGTTCGGCTCGATCAGCCAGAACATGTCGAAGGCGCGGGCAAAGATCATCCACTGGCACAGCCGCACGATGCGCTTTTTGTTGCGCTTGAGATCGCGCGACAGCAGCATGGTGAACGGAATGACCCAGTGGAAGACGAAGTCGAGGGTGATGATCACTCCCCATCCGCCCCGGATGCGGTCAAGGTACCAGTTGATTTCTTCAGGCAGGTTGCCCGACCAGATGATCAGGAACTGTCCGAACGCGAGGTAGATGTTGAGCATCACGAATGCAAACGTGAGCTTGCCCAGATCGTGCTGTTCCCTGACGCGGAGAATGGTTGCGTAGGGTTCCGCCTTTGACAGGCTTACCGCAACCAGTATGGAGAGCGCCAGCACCGCGTACCCCTGGCCCACGAGGAAGAGCAGCCCGTATACCGATGAGTACCAGGTGACGTCGAGCGACATGACCCAGTAGAGAGCGGCGGCGGTCATGGTCAGCGAATACACGACCATGCCGGGACCGCTCCAGTTTTCGAATTTCTTGATCCAGAACGGCGTGGTCTCAGGTCCCTGGCGGTCGCGCAGCATCGCCCAGGAATTCAGCTTCCAGGTATACAGTGCCCAGATGAGGAAGCAGATCAGGCCGACGTACACGAACATGTGCGTGTTCAGCATCGGGTGCTTCCACGCGATGCAGTGGTCGATCCGTTCCACCTGCTCTTTGGTAAGCTGCCCGAGCTGGACGGCGTGGTCCACCAGGCCATGATTGGCCCACATGAAGAGGTGCTTTTGTAGGAACGCAACCGGAATCCAGAAGATGAAAATGAGCCACAGCGTGCGGCTCATGGCCTCAAGAGGGCGCCGCAGAAGCAGGCCCCACTTGCCGCCCGAGCAGTACTGCAGCATCAGCACGGCGAGACCGCCCACCGAGAACCCGAACGTCTCCATCAGGCCAAGGTCCCAGGCGCGCAGCACGTGTTCCCATCCGAGTTGATCCTGCGCCTGCCCGAGAAAGCCGAGCACGACGGCCACCGCGGAAAACACAAGCCCGATGATGAGCGCGCGCGATTGCCACCTGCTCACCATGGGCGGCGCGCTGAGGTCAGCCGGCAGCGTTTTGACGTGTGATGTATGAGCCATTCCCGTTCCTTCTGAATCCTTACTTGGCGGCGCCTGCGGCTGCCTTCACCTTGTTGATCTGCACCGGATCGGCGGTATTCGCCGGACCCATGGCAGGGGTTCCTTCCTTTTGCGCCGGCGCCTGGTTCGCATAGACCGCGGTCTGCGGCAGCGCCCACGGCTGAGCGAACGAAGGCTGAAGATTCTCTTTCGCCGCGATGTCCTTCAAACTTTCCACCTGCACACCTGCGGGCACATCGCTCATGGTGGCGTCCTGGCTGAGCTGCAGGGCGCGGATGTAAGCCGCCACCGCCCAGCGATCCTCCGGCGCGAGCTGCGCCGCATAGTCGGGCATGGCGCCGTAGCCGTGGGTCATCACGTAGAAGTAGTGCGAAAGGGGCTGCGCGCGCCGGACCTGATCGTGCAGGTTCGCGGCGGGCTTGTACCCGCGCTGCACAATCTCGCCCAACCCGTTGCCCACGCGCGAGTGGCAGGGGGTGCAGTAGACGTTGAACCGTTCCTCGCCGCGCTTAAGCACCTGCATGGTCACCGGGAAAGGCAGTTGATCCTTCTCTTCGCGGTAGCCATTGGCGCCCTCGACCACGCCGGTGTAGTAATAGCTGTCTTCGTTCAACTGTCCGCGCGCCACCGTGTTCGCCACCTGCGGGCGAGCGCCGCGGCCATCGGCAAAGAAGTGCGAGCCGCGCTGCGGAATCATCTTCGGCTGGTCGTGCATGTCTTGCCGGCACCCGGCCACAACCATCAGCACGGAGACTCCAACTACGGCGCCAACCTTGCGCGCGAGCACGGCACTTCGAGTGGGGCGGGCTTGGAACTGTTCCCTCTTGCCTGTTCCCTGTTCCCTGTACATTAGTACTCCACCTCCACCAGCGAGACCGGCTTCATGCCTTCCAGGTACTTCTTCGTTTCCAGCAGATCGAATTTCGGGTCCAGCGCTTCCAGGCACAGGAAGAACTTGTCCACTGTCGCCCCATCGCGAAAGTTGGGTGCGTTAAACAGCGGGTGATAGAGCGCCGGCATGTGGTTCAGGGCCACCATGCCGAAGGCCGCCGACAACCCGGCCCACAGGATGGTCCACTCGTAGGCGGGCACAAGGAACGCGGGCCATGAATACAGTGGGCGGCCTGCAATGTTCAGCGGATACGCCAGCGTGTTGATCCAGGTCTCCAGCAGAAACATCGCGGCGAGACCCATCAGTCCGCCGATCAGGGTGACCAGCGGCACCTTGTTGCGGTGGAAGCCGATGGCCTCGGCCGCTTCTTCCACCGGATAGGGCGTGTAGCAATCCAGGCGGCGCCAGCCATCGTGGTGCGCCTTCTGCGCGGCCCTCACCAGGTCGCTCGGATTGTCGAATTCGGCCAGCAGGCCATAGGTGCCTTCGCGAGGAACGCTCATTACTTATCGCCTCCCGTGACCGGCTCGGCGGGCTTCAGCTTGGTGGCCGGCAGCAGCAACCGCACTTCATTCATCGGGATCATGGGCAGGAAGCGCACAAACAGGAGGAACAGCGTTGTGAACAGGCCCAGGGTGCCGACGAAGGTCATGTAATCCCACTTGGTGGCGCGGTACGTGCCCCACGATGACGGCAGGAAGTCGCGCGTCAGGCTGGTCACGATGATCACAAAGCGCTCCAGCCACATGCCCGTGTTCACGATGATCGACAGGATGAACATGTAGGTAATGTTCGTCCTCAGCTTGCGCGACCAAAGCGTGGTGAGCGGAATCGCCAAGTTGCACATGATCAGCGCCCAATAGGCCCAGCCCATGGGGCCAAACATGCGGTTCCAGAACGTAAAGAATTCCCAGTGCGACGCCGAGTACCACGCCATGAAGGCTTCCATGCCGTAGCCGTAGGCCACGATGAAGCCGGTGGCGAGCATGACCTTGCCGCAGTTATCGATGTGGCGCTCGGTCACCAGTGCTTCCAGGTGGTAGAACTTGCGCAGCGGAATGGCCAGCGTAAGTACCATCGCAAAGCCCGAATAAATGGCGCCGGCGACGAAGTAGGGCGGAAAGATGGTGGTATGCCAGCCGGGCAGCACCGCGACCGCGAAGTCGAAGCTGATGACGGTGTGCACTGAGAGCACCAGTGGCGTGGCCAGTCCGGCCAGCAGCAGCGAGGATGTCTCGTAGCGCATCCAGTGGCGCGCCGAGCCGCGCCAGCCCAGCGAAACCATGCCGTAGAAGTACTGCGCGAATTTCGTTTTGGCGCGGTCGCGGAAGGTGCCGAAGTCGGGGATCATGCCCACGTACCAGAACACCACCGAGATGGTCGCATACGTTGAGACCGCGAATACGTCCCACTCCAGCGGCGACCGGAATTGCGGCCACACTGTCATGGTGTACGGCAGCGGCAGCATCCAGTACCCCAGCCATGGACGGCCCGTGTGGATGAGCGGGAACATGCCCGCGCAGATCACGGCGAAAATGGTCATGGCTTCAGCGAAGCGGCTGATGGAATTTCGCCAGCCCTGCTTGAACAGCAGAAGAATCGCCGAAATCAGCGTGCCCGCGTGGCCGATACCGATCCACCAGACGAAGTTGATGATGGCGAAGCCCCACGCCACCGGCTGCGTGATCGCCCAGATGCCCACGCCCTTCAGGAACAGCCACGTGATCGCCACCAGCAGCATCACCGTGAGCGAGCCAAAGAAGGCGAACATGCCGAACCAGCCCAGCGGGGTGTGCGGCGTCAGGACAATGCGCGTGATCTTGTCGGTGACAGACTTGAACGTCTGTCCCGGCTCAATTACCCGGAATTCCCCCGTGGCGGGATCCACCCACCGCGTGTACTCGGGATCCCTCGGTTTCAGGTCGCTCGTTGCCATCGTGGCTTAACCCTTGACCGGTGCGTGTTCCACCGGCGTCTCTTCGAGTTCGTTGTTGGGGTTGATGACCGGGGCCACATAGGTTGTGCGCGGCCGCGTGTTCAGGTCGGCCAGCACCTGGTAGGTGCGCTCGTCGTTGCGAAGTTTGGCCACCCGGCTGTTTTTGTCGTTGATGTTGCCGAACGTGATTACCTGCGCCGGGCAAGCCTGCTGGCAGGCCGTCTGGATTTCGCCATCGCGAATGGCGCGGTTCTCCTTGTCGGCCGTGATCTTCGCTTCCTGGATGCGCTGCACACAGTAGCTGCACTTCTCCATGACGCCGCGGCTGCGCACGCTCACGTCAGGATTGCGCATCAGCTTCAGGCTTTCCGTCTCGTAGTCGGAGTAGAGCAGGAAGTTGAACCGCCGCACCTTGTAGGGACAGTTGTTGGAGCAGTATCGGGTGCCGATGCAGCGGTTGTAGACCATCATGTTCAGGCCTTCGGGCGAGTGCACCGTGGCGCCCACCGGGCAAACTTCTTCGCACGGCGCATTCTCGCAGTGCTGGCAAAGCATGGGCTGGAAGTGAGCCTTGGGTGCCGACAGGTCGCCCTCGTAATACGTGTCGATGCGGATCCACTGCATCATGCGCCCGATGCGCACCTGCTGCTTGCCTACCACGGGAATGTTGTTCTCGGCATAACAGCTCACCACGCATGCATTGCAGCCGGTACAGCTGTTCATGTCGATGGACATGCCCCAGGCGTTGTCTTTGTAGACCCAGTTGGGGAACAGCGAGGTCCCCATGTTGGTGGTCTCGTGGCCCTCGTTGGCAAACCCTGGATTCTGCTTGTATTCATCCAGCGTGGCATAGCGGATGATTCCGCGCTCCTGGCTCAGAGCCTCCACGCCTTCCAGCGACCGGTTGGGCTTCAGAACGCCGCCCGCGATCTCGCTGCGATGATCCTGATAGTGACTCTTGGTGATCGCCACGCCCCACTTGCCGTCGGTCTTCTTGATGGCTCCGGGGGCGTAGAACGTAGCATCGCTGGTGCGGATCAGGTAGGCGTTGAAGCCCTGATTGCCGGCGACGCGACCGCCAAACGCGCGGCCATAGCCGAGATATACGGTGACCGAGTTATCCGGATGGCCTGGAGCCACGACCACCGGCGCCTTCACCATTTTCCCGCCGGCGCTCAGCTCGACAATGTCATCTTCCTCGAGGCCAAGCTTGGTCAGAGTGGCGCCCGAAACAATCGCCGCATTGTCCCAGCTCAGGTTGGTCACTGGCTTGGGCAGTTCCTGAAGCCATCCCACGTTCGAGAACCGGCCGTCGTAGATGTTGGGATCAGGCCGGAAGATGATCTCCAGCGCATCGTTCGATGCGGGAGCCGGCACCTGTCCTTTGAATGACGTGTCGCCGCCGCCCTTGGCCTCGAAGGCGGTGTTCTCGATCCAGCCGGCATGCAGAGCGGTGCGCCAGCCTGATTCGAAGTCGCCCTTGATTACGGGCTTCCACGTCTCCCTGACGGCGTCATAGGCGCTAACCATGGGCTGGTTGAGCAGCATCTGCAGCACGTCATGCGCCGTCTTTCCGCCATACAGCGGATCAATCAGCGGCTGCACAATCGAAACCGTGCCGTCATAGCTGCGCGCGTCCGACCACGATTCCAGCGCATGTGCCGCGGGAATATGCCAGTGCGACACCTGCCCCGTTTCATCCAGGTGCGAGCCCAGGTGAACGACCGTCTCCGCCTTGTTGAATGCGTCGGCAAAGCCGATGTCTGCGGGCGCCGTGTAGATGGGGTTCGCATTCAGGATGACGAGCCACTGAACCTTGCCCGCATTCAGATCCGCGACCAGCGACTTGAAGTCGCCCACTTGATCGCTGGGAAGCGGATTCAGCGGCTGCGCCGGAATCAAAACCGTCTTTCCGACATTGCCCAGCGCCTGGTTGATGGCCATCGCGAAGGCGGCAACCGATGCATCCTGATACATGCCGGGAATGACAACGCTGCGGCCGGAATGGGCCTTAAGATCCTTGGCCAGTGCCGCGAGAAATTTCTGCTGCTCGTCCGTCCAGCTATAGCTCAGCGCGCTGACACCCTGCGCCCCGACGGCCTGCGCCAGAGCCGCCACAAATGCCGGAACTTCGCTGGCCCGCAGCCCCAGCCTGTGCTCGGCCTTGAAGCCCGTGGTTGTGGGCGAACTCTCCACCGCGTATACGCGGTTCAGCTTGTTCGGATCCTTGCGCCGCGTCGCGTAGTCGCGCACCAGTTTGTGGAAGCCCGGATACGTGGCGCCCGAAAGGAAATCCGCATCCAGCGAGACGATCACATCGGCATCCGCCAGCTCGTAGCGCGGCGTCACGCCGGAGGCCAGCGCCGTGCCCGCAATCGCCGGATCGTACTGCACCAGCTTCGCCTTGGGATACGCCTTCTGCACCTCCTGCCATTGCCGCGCCAGCGTCGGCGAGGTAATGGTCGCGCTCAGGAAGTAAACGCCCGTGCCATCCTTGGTCGCGCTCACCGCGTCGCGAAACTTCTCCGCGAACTCGCCCCAGGAACTGTTCTCCCCGCGAAACATTACGTGCTGCGAGCGGTCAGGATCGTACAAGTCCAGCAGCGTGCCCTGGGTGTAGACATCGGATGACCCGCGGTTATACGCATGGTCCGGGTTGCCATCCACCTTGATGGGGCGGTACTCGTCGCTCTTCACCAGCACCGGAATGGCGCCCGTGACAAACGGGTGCGCCGACGCAAAGAAGTTGGGCTTGCCCAGAATCAGGTCTTCCGGCTGCCTGATATACGGATAGATCGGCTCGTCAGGCTGCTTGGTGCAACCGGCAAGTCCGGCCAGCGCCATCGACGCGCCCATGAGCTTCATGAAGCCGCGGCGCGAAACAGGATCGACCCACTCCTGGGCCGCCGAAGGGAATTCGCGCTCCACGGCCTCTTCGAACTCCGGGGTGCCCGCCAGTTCGTCGATGGAACGCCAGTACTTCTTTCCCTTTACACCCTTCAGTTCCTGGCGCACTTCAGCCAGAGTCAGGCCCCGGGCCGTTTCGGGCTTGCCGGCCTGCATTTCGGTTTTCTCGTTTTCCACGCCGTTCCCCGCTTGATTCCTGGGCATCGTGTTCCGCTCACGCTCCATGCTCATCGATGACAAACCTCGCAGCTTGTCAACTCGCGCGGAGTGCGGATCTTGTAGTGCTCCAGCAGGAAGTGGCCCAGTTGATCCTGGCTGGTAAATTCCTCGTAGTTGGCCGGAAGCTTCGCCGCTGAGGGCGCCACATCGCCCGAAGGCGCGTTCGCCTGCGTTCCCGGCGGCGGCATTTGCAGAGCCGCCATCTGCGCACCAGCCCCGTTCGGATTCTTGGTCACGCAATCCACGCTCTGAGCCGTAGGCTGCCCGTTCGCATCGGGATTTACCGCGCACCACACCGGGCGGTCCTCGTTGGGAGATTCCCACGCCATGTTGTAGATCTGGCTGGTCGGCCGCAGGTTCTTCGCCGGATTGCGATGGCAGTCCAGGCACCACTCCATCTGCAGCGTGTTCTGCATGTACATCAGCGGCATCTGGTCGACGCGGCCATGACAACTCGAGCACCCGATACCTTTATTCACGTGAATGGAATGATTGAAGTAGGCGAAATCCGGCAGGTCGTGCACCTTAGTCCACACGATTGACTGGCCCGTCGCCCAACTGTTGCGCACCGGCTCCAGCAATTGCGCATTGGTCCAGATCTGCGCATGGCAGTTCATACACGTCCGGGTGGGAGGGATGCCCGCGTAGCTGGATTTCTCCACCGTCGTGTGGCAGTACTGGCATTGCAGACCCAGTCCCTGCACGTGGTGCTTGTGGCTGAACGGCACCGGCTGTTCCGGCCGCTGACCCTGACGTGTCACCCACGGCGAACGCTGCAACTGGTCTAGCGTGAACCCCAGGGCAATGATGATCAGCCCCGTCAACACAAGACTCATACGAGCCAAAGCATTGGAGCTGCGGTCAAATATCTGCGCCATTGAATACGTTCCTACTCTGCTGCGCCAGGTTTTTAGAAGGGCTGGGTTGGGTACTTGTATGAACCGCTGTGCCGGCGGTCACATACCTTGCTTGCAAACTTCATGTAGAGTCGAATGACCAATTTGGAGGTCTTGACTCCGAAAAAACACTATAGCAGCCGAGGCCAACCCTTTGGTTGCTCCAAATCGCACTGCGTGCGAAAAAAAGTTGTGGAAATTGGCCGGCTAATCTGTTGAAAACAGAATAGGTTGTGACGAGATTGGATTTCGGGTATGCGCCACCGCGGGCGTACTGGCGTTTGTCCCAGACTCCGGTATCCCACGTCTCACCGTACCACGTTCTGCCACATTCACGTCAATTGCAGGGCCGCGGAAGCCCGCTCGCGCCTGGCGGCGACCAGAAATGGGTTCAGCGCGGGATTATTGCGGGTAATCCTTCTCCACCGCCTCTTTCAGGCTGGCAAGCAGCGGCACACCAGGCGAATTCAATCCATCCGGCTGCGAACGAAGCCAGATGGGGGAGCTCAGGTCGCTCTCTGTGTTGCGCATGCGCACCTCCAGCAGATCATCGGGAGGGCCAACCTCCCCGCCAACCATCACGCCACCACCCATTCCGCCGGTGCGCGGCTGTCCGGTCCGTTGCCCTGGTTGTCCCTGCGTACCCACCGTCCCGCCCACTTTCGCGCTGGCCGCCCGGCCCTTGCGCACATAGAAAATCAGCTCCGCCTCTTCCGGCCTGATGGTGATGATGTAGCGGTTCCACTTGCGCAACGCGTCTTCCACGTCGACGATGGCCTGCCGATCTTCGGGCAGCAGGCCCGGGTTGAATACGTCGCCATCCTCCGCCTGCACATATACATATCTGGCCGTCCCGAACACCGCGGGTACGGTCTTCTTCTTCTTGTTCTTGTCCCCGGCAAACGCCACGGCCGGCACCAGGAGCGCCGCCACAATGCCCACGCGCAGAACTGAGTTCATGTCCTCCCCCTCAACATCGCAACCGCAAGCATACGCCGGTTGGAGTCCCCAATACCGCAAATGGTGAGCACATTATTTTGTTCCACCCGCGCCAGCCACGCGTCGCGCACACCCCGATTCCGTGGTGTACGCTGATCGCACTCCCCGCTTTTGCGTTCGGGGACCGGACACCATCCGTCTCGCCTGCTTCCCGCGGACAGTCAGTCGATAAGTGGCGGTAAGAATCCTGTATGACCAACTCCGTTTCCGAGTTACTCAATTTGTATAACGCGCAGGCCCCTCTCGACGAAGCATTTACCATTCCAGCACCCTGGTATCTCGATGAGCGCATCGCGACGCTGGAACAGCGCCAGGTCTTCGGCCGCAATTGGATCGCCGTCGGCCGCGCGGACCAGGTGGCCGCCCCGGGCGACTTCTTTACCCTCGAGCTCGCCGGCGAACCGCTTGTGGTCGTGCGGGACACAGACGGTGTGGTGCGCGCCTTTTTCAATGTCTGCCGTCACCACGCCGCTGCGGTCATCACCTCGCCCTGCGGCACCGCGCAGCATCTGCGCTGCCCGTATCACGGCTGGACCTACGGTCTTGACGGCTCATTGAAAGGCGCGCCGGAATTCGCCGGCGTCTGCAACTTCGATCGCGCGCAGAACGGCCTTGTCCCCATCCGCGTGGCCCAGTGGGAGCAGTTCGTGTTCGTGAATCTCTGCGCCGAAGCGCCGCCACTCGAATCCTTCCTGGGCGATCTGCCCGCGCGCGTCAGCCCGCTGCACGTTGGCTCGCTCCATTTCTTCGAACGGCGCACTTATACACTGGCATGTAACTGGAAGGTCTACGTGGATAACTACCTGGATGGTGGCTATCACGTCCCGCACCTGCACAAAGGCCTGAACAGCGTCCTCGATTACAAGGAATACACCATTGAGAACAGCGGGAGCTACTCGCTGCAATCCAGCCCCATGGTCTCGAGCGAAGAGCATGCCGACGTTTCCGCCACCCGTACCGGCGACCGCGCCTATTATTACTGGCTCTATCCCAACTTCATGGTGAATATCTATCACGGCGTAATGGACACCAATCTGGTGCTTCCGCTCGATACCGGCCGCTGCCTGGTCCAGTTCGACTTCTACTTCGCTGACGTGAGCGAAGGCGCGCGGCAGCGCAACAGCGAAAGCATTTCCGTCAGCCACCGTATCCAGGACGAGGACGTGGATATCTGCGAATCCGTGCAGCGCGGCCTGGGCTCCCGCGCCTACACGGCCGGGCGCCTCTCTGTTCGCCGCGAAGCCGGCGAGCACCTCTTTCACCGCCTGCTTGCCGGCGACCTGCGACGAGAAGCGAGTTCACAGTTCTTAGTTCACAGTTCTTAGCTCATAGTGGATCGCGCCACTCGCGGATATCCGTTGTCGGGGAGAAACGCTGCGTTTCCGGATCGCACAACTAGGAACTACGAACTGTGAACTACGAACTCCATACGCGGAACCCCCAGATAACGTCCCTCCCACCGGCTGCATCTCTCTCCCGGGAGGAACCTATGACGGAGAAGCATTGTCTCGGAGCGGGCATGGTGGCCGGCGCAATCGGCGGACTGGTCGCTGCGTGGGTTATGAACGTGTTTATGGAAAATGCCGGCCCCACAGTCCAGCAGGTCGCGCAGAAATTCGACCACTCGGCCCAGCAACAGCAGCAGTCCTCGCAGTCCCAGTCCTCCAGCGACGACCAGCCCAAAGAAGACGCCACCATGAAAACCGCCGACGCAATCGTCAGCGCCGCGACGGGCGGGCGCCATCTTTCGATGGGGGGCAAGCAGAAGGGCGGTCCTGTGGTTCACTATGCATTCGGCGCGCTCATGGGCGCGCTCTACGGCATGGGCGCCGAATATTCGACGACGGTCCGAAGTGGCTTCGGCACCACCTTCGGCTCCATCCTGTTCGCGGGCGCCGACCTGTGGGCAGTTCCGGCGCTCGGGCTCTCCGGTTCCTCGTCCAATGCGCCCATCAGTTCGCTGGCCACGCCGTTCTCCGCCCACATCATCTACGGCGCCACCACCGAAGGCGTGCGCCGCCTCGTACGCGCCGTCATGTAGACACACAAAGAGGGCCGGTCAGCCCGGCCCTCAATTAATACTAGCGATCACAACCTACAGCGGAAATAAACTGTCTGAATCGGGCCGCACCTTGAATACCTTGCCGCGCTCGCGCCGGGCACTCGCCTGCTGGCTCCCCAGCAACGTCGAAATTTCCCGCAATTCCGCCCGAGCCTGCTGAATCACCGCGCGCACATCCGGCCGCACCGGATTCTCACTTCCCGTGCTCCGAACCGCCATCTCGGGCTTCGCTTCCGCAGCCTGCGCCACCGACGTTCGCCGCGCGCCGCCTTCAAGGGCCTGGCGCGCACCCGCCAGCGTGTAGCCTTCCTTGTGTACAAGGCGGTCGATCTCCACCGCCAGTTCCACGTCGCGCCGGCGATAGAGCCGCTGCCCGGTTCCGCTTTTATTGGGCTTCAGCTGTGGAAACTGCGTCTCCCAGAAGCGCAAAACATAGGTCTCGATCCCGCAGATCCGCGCCACGTCGCCGATCTTGAAATAGAGCCGATCCGGGATCACCGGGGCATCCGTTGCCGCGCGTTTTCTTGAAGCCTGCGCCATTGCTCATCCAGAGCGCAATCGCCTGAACACCGCGACCTGCGCCTCATTCCGCAGTATAGGCCACTCTTTGCACCAAATGTGAAGCAAAAAAAGCGGCGAAATCTGCTCGGTACACATGCTCCTGCGAGTTCCGCTATCCCTACTTCCCAATTCCCTGCTCGCGCCCCTCAATACCCGTTCGCGCGGGAGAGTGGTGTGGCGCGGCGCGGAGATATTGTTCCGGCCAGCTCGCCGTCTCGCTCATCGCAGCAGCGCCGTGCACCGCAAAATATGGATCGCGCAGCATCTCGCGCGCCAGCAGCACCATGTCTGCTTCGCCATTGGCGATGATGCCGTTGGCCTGCAGCGGCTCGGTGATCATGCCCACCGCGGCGGTGGCAATGCCCGCCTCGCGCCTGATGCGGGCCGCGAACTGCACCTGGTAGCCGGGCGCCACTGGAATCTTCGCGCTCGGCACGTTTCCGCCGGACGAGCAATCCATCAGGTCCGCGCCGTGCTCCTTCAGCATGCGCGCCACCTCCACACTCTCGTCGATGGTCCAGCCGCCCTCCACCCAGTCGGTCGCCGATATGCGCACGAACAGCGGCAGATCGTGCGGCCACGCCGCGCGCACCGCGTCCGTCACCTCCAGCAGGAAGCGCGCGCGGTTCTCCAGCGTTCCGCCATATTTGTCGGTTCTCTTGTTCGAGAGCGGCGAGAGGAATTCGTGCAGCAGGTATCCATGTGCGGAGTGAATCTCTACCACGTCGAATCCCGCGCGCTCGGCCCGCCGCGCCGCGTCCGCAAAGGCGCGCACCACCCCGTCAATGCCGGCCTGGTCCAGTTCGCGCGGTATCGCATATTTTTCGTTGAAGGCGATTGCGCTGGGCGCTATTGGAATCCAGCCTCCCTCACCCGGCGGCACCAGTCGCTCCCCCTGGGCAGGCGGAGACATGCTCGCCTTGCGCCCTGCATGCGCAAGTTGGATTCCTGCCCGCGCGCCCTGCGATTGCAGGAACGTGGCAATGCACTGGAGCTTCGCAATGTGCTCGTCCTTCCAGATTCCCAGGTCCGCCGGCGAGATTCTCCCCTCCGGTGTCACTGCCGAGGCCTCGAACATTACCAGGCCGGCGCCACCGACGGCACGGCTGCCCAGGTGAACCAGGTGCCAGTCGGTAGCAAAGCCATCGGTCGACGAATACTGGCACATCGGCGACACGCCAATCCGGTTGGGAAACGTAACGGAGCGCAATTCAAACGGCGAAAACAGCGGATGCATCGTCAACAACGTCCCCCTCGACAAATAAAAGCGGCCTCTCCCTAGATGAGAAAGGCCACTCCTACGATGCACCGGTGAAGAAAAGTTGTGATTTGCTTCCCACTCACTTCGTGAGATGAAGCTTTTGAAAGTCTTCCTTCTTCTCAAACTCGTTGAATCGGAGTCCGATTACCCACCTGGACACAAACACGAACACCATGTTTGCTAAAATCCACGCTGACAGCCACACCGCTATTCGCCCGGGGATCGTATGCGCAGAATATAGGCATGTCCCGCTAGCGATTCCGATCGTGAAGACGTTCAGCAGCACGCGAAAGGTCCGCGACGTCCGAAGCACGAGACCGCAGTGAGGACATACGAACGCCCGCACAATCTGAACCGTAGCCGCAGGAATTATCTGCTCGCATCCTGAACACTTCTCCCGAAGTCTTTGGGGGCTGCTCAAATCGACTCCACGCACGGTTGCTTCTCGATTGCGGGCACAGCGTATTTGAACTGACAACTGTGAACTCTGAACTACGAACTGTGAACTGCCTCTACTGTCCTCCCGCCGCGGCCTTCTTCAGCACGGCCGTTCCCTTCTCGTCCATCAGGATCGCTCCCTCGAGCTTGCGGAACTCCGTGGCTTCGCTGGCCGGTATCTCCACCTTCTTCACCACGTACTCGCGCTCGTAGTGCAGCACGCTGCCCTTGGCTGTGATCGACGATTTGTAGGTCGCGAATGCCGTGTCCACTTCAACCGGATCGGGCGTCTCATCCACCACGTAGCCGGCGGGAAGCGTGATGTCGAAGCTGTCGTGCCAGCGGCCCGTGGCATCCAGGTCGATGGGGACTGTTCGGGGCTTGTCATTGAAGGCCTGCGCCAGCGAGCCCACCACCCTGGGCCGCACCAGCAGCAGCGGACCCGCGTTATGGGCGTACTGGCTCGCCGTCAACTTGTAATGAAACTCCAACGGCTTGTCCAGCGCCGCCGGCTGCACAAAATCGAACGAGGTCAGCGTCAGTCCCGGAACATCGTATGCCACTGCTTTTTCCAGGGCATCCCGGCGCTCCTTCTCGTCCGTGTACTTCAGGAACTGCCGCAATTCACCGCCTTCCGGCCCTATGTGCACCGTGTCTACCGAGCCGGTCAGGGTCCCATCGGCGAGCAGCGTGAATTCCCCTTTCTGGTCGGTTCCATTCGCATCCGCCGCCAGCACGGGCAACGCGATGACCTGGCTTTCGGCCCCGATGCAGAGCGTGCCGTAGCTCCCCTGCTCGTACGACGGCAGATTGCCAACTGGCGTGCGCTCATTAGTGGGGTCGAAGATCAGATAGCGTTTGCCGTTCCTGGCCGTCACCACCGCTTTCAAGCGCGGATCGTTCACGTCCGCCGGCACTTCAATGGCGGTGATCATGTGATTGCCCGCCAGCGATGGATCCGCCGGATCCACCACACCCCGTCGGCTGTCGACGGGCACGTAATAGCCCTTGATGCCGGCCGACTGCAGCATGGCAATCAGCAAAGTGGTCTTGTCTTTGCAATCCCCGTAGCGGTTGCGAAAGATATCTGACGCGTAATGCGCCTGCAGGCCGCCGATGCCCCGCAGAACGACGAAATAGCGGACATCCTTCTGGATGGATTCGGTGATCGCGCGCACCTTGGAATAGAAGTCCGGCGCACCCGCTGTCAGTTGCTGTACCTTTGCCGTGATATCAGGGTTGGGAGTCGGCCTATCCGCTTCCAGCTTCGTCACCCACTCGCCAATCGCGCGCCATTCGGCATCGCTGCCGGCCGCGGCCATGTCACCCCACATTACGTTCATCCGCCCCGCCAGCGCCGCCCATTCCGGATGTGATGGCACATCCCGCAGGTTCAGCGCCGGAACATCCTTCAACTCCCAGCGCCACACGGTCGGGCCCGCGATCACAGGTTGAATAGCATCGTGATTGTGCCAGTTCGCTACGGGCGTTAATCCCTTGAGTACATCTACCTCAAGCGCCTCAAACACCACCGGGATCCCGTTCTGAACATTCCATATCTTTTCCTGCGCGTATGGAGCAAGCAGCTCTTCCGATTCGCAGACGATCGTGGCGCCTACGTCCGCCGCCGGAGGGTGCACCGTGCGCGTCTTGCGCGTCGAGAGCATGACCGGAACATCGGTGTCCCCTTCCTCCACGAAGTCCGTGTCCTGCGCCTGGAATGTCATCTTCTCGTCTGCCGTGATCGTCCATGCGCGGAAGTAGTTCACCTTCTCGTCCACGTCGTAGCTGATCGCGCAGGTATTGCCGCGGCCCTGCGGCTTCAGAATGCGGATGGCTTCGCGCTCTCGCTCCTTCGCCCGGCCGCTGCCGTCAATCGTCTCCACATATTCGTCGTAGAGAATCACCGCGCTGGCATCGCCCACGTAGGAAGGCGTCGCCGTCTTGGCCGCCGTCACGCCCCAGTCAGGCACCGGCTGCCCCTTGCTGAACCAGCTTGCCTCCGCCGTCCCGCATGACGCCAGCGCCATCACCGCCACCATCGCGATCCCAGTCTGCCGCCCCCGCTTCATCATTTTCTGCTGCCTCCGCCTGTCCCCCGTCACCTGTACCCTGCTCCTTCTACCCTGCTCCTTCACTGACCTGCAACCTTGGCCGCGGGCGCCCTCGCCAGCACAATCTGCTGCTGATCCGCCGTGGCCACCTTCTGGTAAAAATCGTGCAGATTGCCGTATTCCTTCGCGTCGACCAGCGTGTAGTTGTAAGCAAAGCTGCGCCCCACCTCGAGAGTGCCGTTTTCTGTCTTCGACACCACCGTTAACTGCGCGTTGCCGCCCCAGGGAATCTTTGCCGGCTGCGGCGCGCTCTCCACCACGAACCCCGCGGGAATCCGGTAGGTGACATCGTCAACCACCCGCTGCGGATAGTGCACGTCCACCGCAATCTGCCGATGATCGGTGGCCACAAACGGATGTGCCGCGTGAGATTCAAAGAACAAGCCCGGCAGAAAAAACCGCTTGCCCGTCGCCGCTCCGAGTTGCCCGTTGACCTTCACAATGGCCATCAGATTCGACGCATACTGATCGAGCGCCAGGAAGTGATCGAAGTCCACATTCAGCCCATCCGGCACAATGGCCCGCACCCAGTCATCAAATTGTTTCTTCACCTCGTCTGAATCGTTGCGGATCGCCGCCTGCCGCCAGCGCAGCGCCTCCTGTCCATTCATCACAAACTGCATCGTTCCCGTGACGCTCCCTTCCGGCGCCACCGTCAGGTCCGCCACGCGCTCCACCAAATTCTGCGCATAAGTGTTTCCCGGGGTCATCGCAATCACCGCGCCCTTGCCGCTCGCGCGCAGCCCGGTGGCATACGTGTGTTTCCAGTGCAGCAATCCAAATGGACACATCTTCTGCCCGGGATCCAGGTATACGTCCTTCCCGCCGATGCTCACCACTGCGATGTAATCATCGAGCTGGCCGAGGCTAAGGTAATCCGGATCGAAGATCGCATCGTTGCGGTTCACCACCTTCATGGGCACAGCCTGCAGCCCCGCCGCCCGGGCCATCGCCACGTAGAGCAGCGCCAGTTCGTCTGACGATCCGCTCTTCTGCACCCACACGTCTTCCGCCCGCTTGATGTCCTTCAGCTTCTCTTTCTTGCGCTCCGCCTGACTCTTCTCCCGCGTGAAATCCGTGTTCTCCAGCTTTTGCACCGCGTCGTAAAGCTTCTTCGCCTTCTGCTCATCGGTGTCGCTCGCAGTCACCAGCTCCGCAACCGCGCCTTTGATCGCCTTACCTGGATCGGCAAACTTCTCGGAATTCTTGGCCCACTCCTTGCCGCGGTCCTGCCAGTACTCCTGCCCGTTCTGATACCGGGCATAGAAGAAATTGATCCGCATCCTGGTGCTGTTCAGTGGAGGCATCCAGTCCTCATCGGGCAGCGCCGGAACATCCTCTACCTCATACGTAAATCGCCCCTGGGCGTCGTTGATTACCTTGGTCCCCGCCATGACATGCGAAGCCCACATCACCGAGTCCACGTAGTCTGGCGACGGTTGAAAGAAATAATGCGCTTTGTGCACGAAATACTTCTGCTGGATATACCAATCCGGCGGCGGCGCAATCACGTTGTCATCGTGACGAATCTGCAGCCGATACTCCAGAATGCTGCCCACCTCGGCGGCCGGCAGAGTGAACACCATCGTGTTCACCTGAAAATCCTTCACCTTCACATCCGTCAGGTCCGACGGCTTCGCCGCCAGCGGAACCACCATTCCGTCCGCATGGATCGTCCGCCCCTGGATGTCGGTCACCTTGAAGAGACCCTTTTGATACGGAATCCTGATCGTCGCCGCTTCCTTGCCCTTTTCCGTCAGCACCTTGATCCGCTCGTAGATCGACTCGTAGTGGATGCTGTCGTCTTCCCTCTCTTCGTGGTACAGCACCACCGCCGCCGCCCCCGGAGCCTTCGGGTCCGAGGTCATCTGCAGCTCTTCTTTTGTGGGCTCCTGAAACTGTGCATGCAGCAAGTAACAGGGACCGAGACAGGACAGCGCAAGGAGCAAGCGAAACAAGACACGAATCCGCATGGGAATTCCTTGGGGACAAGATTCTGGAGTTATCCGCCGATTCTACAGCCAAGTTGCCCTTCGTATGCAAGAACAACTTTCCGGCATTGAAAACACAGGGGTACAGCCCACTGTCCCCTGAACCCCGGCCCCTGTAAACTGGGGAGCATGGAAGAGTTCAGCCGAATCCAGCGCCTGCCCCCCTATGTCTTCAACATCACCGGGGAGATGAAGGTGGCCGCCCGCCGGCGCGGCGAAGACATCATCGACTTCGGCATGGGCAACCCCGACGGCGCCACGCCCAAACACATCGTGGACAAGATGATCGAGGCCGCGCAGAAACCGGTCACGCATCGCTACTCCGTATCCAAGGGGCTGCCCCGCCTGCGCCGGGCAATTTGCAACTGGTACGCCTCCCGCTACGGCGTCGACCTCAACCCCGATACCGAGGCCATCGTCACTATCGGCTCTAAGGAGGGCATTGCCCACCTCTGTCTCGCCATCCTCGATTCGCGCGATACCGTTCTCGTCCCCAATCCTTCCTACCCCATCCATATATATGGGCCGGTGATCGCCGGCGCGCACGTGGTCAGCGTCCCCATCGTCCATCCCGAAAAATTCCTCGCCGAGCTTGAGGACATCATCCCGCGCATGACGCCCCGGCCCAAGGCCCTGATCGTCAACTTCCCGTCGAACCCCACCACGCAGTGCGTCGAGCTGCCTTTCCTCGCGCGCCTGGTCGAGCTCGCCCGCCAGTACGGATTCCACCTCATTCACGACCTCGCCTATGCCGACATCGCCTTCGACGGCTACAAACCGCCGAGCGTTCTCCAGGTCCCCGGCGCAAAAGATGTCGCGGTCGAGTTCTTCACACTCTCGAAGAGCTACAACATGCCCGGCTGGCGCGTGGGATTCATGGTCGGCAACCCGGTGCTGGTCAACGCTCTCGGTCGCCTCAAGTCTTACTTCGATTACGGCACCTTCACGCCCATCCAGGTCGCGTCGATTCTTGCTTTGGAGGGGCCGCAGGAGTGCGTCGGCGATATATGCAACATCTATCGAAAGCGGCGCGACGTATTAGTGGATGGACTGAACAAGCTGGGCTGGCCCGTAGCATCCCCGAAAGCCACCATGTTTGTCTGGGCCAAAATTCCCGAGGCCTACTCGGCTCTTGGCTCTTTGGAGTTTTCCAAACGGCTGCTAACGGAGGCGAAGGTAGCGGTCAGCCCCGGCATCGGCTTCGGCGACTACGGCGACACCCACGTAAGGTTCTCGCTGATCGAGAACGAAGAGCGTACGCGCCAGGCGCTGAGAGGCATCAAGCAGATGTTCGGAAAAATATCGGCAGCGAAGGGCCTCGTTACAGCATGAAAATGATAGTGAATCATACCAAAATGAAGACGGCCCGTTCCACACAGAAGGGCCGACTCCAAACTCGACCTGTCATCGGCAATGAGAAGGCCTAACTATCTTACGATGAAGGGAAGTGTTATCGGTCTGATGTGCATACGAGCAGTCGTGTCAGATACCACCTGTCGGAAATAGGGCCAGAAGACCAATCTTGCGGCACCGCCTGCAAACTCTTCTGCATCTTCACGCGTAAATTCAGCCTTCGGATGAAAATGCGCAGTAAATGTAGCATCTATGGAAAGAATTGGGTCTTCGGAACCTTCGCGTGCGATTCGCAGGAAAATACTCGCTGAGATGTCAAAGTGTTCGCCGCTGTAATCGGCGACTCTGTAATCGCTCCGAATTCGCCTCGTGGTTTTCGGCTTTTCGTCGTCATATGCCTCTGCGTAAGCAGACCGGTCGAGAGAGGCGGTCAGAGTATCCAACCCGAGTGCAAAAAGGTCGATCTTCTCAACTTTATCGGCCTGCGACTTCGGAGACCTACTAGTTCCAGATTTCGTGCTTTTCTTCGTTGGCACGGTTTAGATCTCTCCCAATTGTTTTCTCATCTGTGAGCGGAGTTTTCTTTGTCCAGATTTGAATAAGATCGTTTCGCCACGGGCCTTTGGGCATAACTTGGCCGATTGTCTCCCATCCGCACTGTTCGGAGACGGACCCTAAAAACCACCGGCCACGATCGACGACGGTCTCAAGTGGGGACTCGAACTGCTCCCCCTTTGCACCTTTGTACCCCACCGCCTCTGCTAATACCGCAGTAACGAATTGATTGAGGCTAACGCCATCTCGCTCCGCGGCGGAAGCTAGTTTCCGGTGCAAAGACTTCGGGATCCTCTGCAGGAACTTCCCGCTGAAATCCTCTTGTTCCTTCTCCGGCAAGGGAACTGGCCTCTTTGAATTTATACGAGCTCGAAGCCAAAGATCCTTCATTGACTGCAGATTCTGAATCGCCTCTTCGGGACTACTCCCATCCGCGATACAGCCCTCCAGTTCCTTTACGGTAGCTACCCAATCTCCTTCCTCATCTTTCTTCAAGATCAGGGTGTAATCCAAATCCACGTACTCTCTCAGGTCCTTCGGAGCCATCTCAGTCATCCTCATACCACCCAGTGTTCGACATCGCGGTCAGAAACGCTTTCACGTAGCAGCGCTTTATCTGCTTCGCACCCTTGTGATGCGTACAGATACCAAACTGCTCTCCTTCCACGGTGTACATGACCTGATGGTCGTTGCCATCCCGCGAAGTCTCAACCCCCAGGTTTGCGAGCTGATCGACAACCCAGCGGATCTCATCTTCCGTGACGTTATTTGGACGCCCAGCTATCTCTGCGATGAAGGCCCGAACCTTCAATGCGTTCGCCATGTAGCTCCCCTACTCGTCTAAACACAGCTAAATTCGTCAAGTCCATCTCTCACACTCCTGATGATACTATATACGGTATCAGACGGCCGTTGTTTAGGAGTTTAGAGATTTTATTTTCTAGACTGACTCAAGAGCGCTACTTGTTGCGTTTGTCCACTTGCTACCACTACATATAGCGGTTGTAGAAGAAAGGGGCTGGCAGAAAGACAGGGACTTGGAGAACCTTGGAACCGGAAGGATGGGGAAAACCTGGGAAAGACGAGACGCTCCCGCACGGAGAGGTTTTCTTTTCCTGTCAGTCCTACGAATCACGGGACGGACGGAATGTTCCCGCGCGGTCTAGAAATCAGCGTCGCACTCCCTCAAGAAATAGTCTCAGACGGCGGTCGAAGTCTAGATTCTGTCCTACCGAATACCAGGATGCCCCAGGTCTCGATCCTGAGACTTGGGATGACGAGTACTCCATGGGCTTGATCCCGCCCACAACCCACCGATCTCCCGCACTTTCCCCTTGATTCCCCCACCCCGCCGCGTCACGCTCCACACATCCGCACGGGCTCATCCCCAGTGATCCAACGAAGGATCCAATGGCCACCACCCGGGCAATCCCTGGCGGGTGGCCCAGATATTAACCCTAGCGTATTCAAGAAGTGTGTGTGCCCCAGAGCTCGTCCTGACCTTGTCGAAGGATCTCGATTGTGAGACATGGGACGGCGAGCGCCACTTGACTAGAAATCCCAATTCGATGGTCTCGATTCTAAGACCTGGGATCAGGAGCGCCGTTGCCGGATGCGCCATTTCCGCCCCCCCCCCACAAACATCCGTGACCGCCATCACAACCGCGATTCGACGATCCGGGGTAGAGTAAACCTGCTCCCGGAGAAATCCGGGAGTTTGGCGTTGAAAGGCACGGAAAAATTTTTTTGGGCCTTATTCTATGGTTTTTTGGATACCACGGAGTAAAGCCCAAGGAATCTGCATGTTACAGGAACATCGACCGTTTGCGTTTTATGCATTTTATGCATAATTATGCATAAAAAGCGCGGGATCGCCTCCCGCCGCCCCCTCGGGGAGAGTTGTGTCTCCACCAGTTACGCCGCGGTGCCTTCGTCCGCTTTCCGCTCGAAACCTGGGAAACCTGGGGCAGACGGAGAACCTGGGTACAGACGGAACGTTCCCGCACTTTCTCCTTGACTCCCCTCACCTCGCCGCGTCACGCTCCACACATCCCCCGGGCCCGATCCCTTGTCTTCCAACGGAGGTCCTCATGGCCACGACCCGGGCAATCGCTGCCCCGCGCACCATCCTGCATACCCGCGGCTCTTGGAGCGCCCGCGACGACCGCACCGCCTCCGCCGTCTGGCTCGGCATCTGGTGGGTGGGGTTAATCGCCGGTTTCGGCGTCGATATCCCCCGCTACTTCCACGAAAACCCCGCCGCCCCTTTGATCGTGCACGTCCACGGCGCCATCTTCACCGTCTGGACGCTGCTCATCACCGCGCAGATCCTGCTCGTCGTCCGCGACCGCGTCGACCTCCATCGCAAACTCGGCTGGGTCCTCGCCGCGTGGGCCGGCGTGATGGCCGTCATGGGACCGGTCGCCATCCTGGCTTCCCAGGCAGTCAATTCTCATGGCAGCCCCACCTTCGACCCGGGGTTTCTCTCCATCGCCTTCAACAACATCCTCTGCTTCGTCATCCTCGTGGCCTGGGGACTATCCTTGCGCAAAAACCCCGCCGCCCATCGCCGGATCATGATCCTCACCGCCGTCGCCATCGCCGATCCTGGTTTCGCGCGCTTCTCCGGCTGGATCTGGCCCCAGCAGCCCACCTCGATCCTCCTCTATTTCGTCTGGGTGTTCTACGGGAACATGTTCCTCATCGCGCTCATGACCGCCTGGGACTGGTACCGGGGCCGCCTCATGCGCCAGTTCGTCTTCGGCGCCGCCGGCCTGCTCGCCGCCGAAGCCACCGCCACCCTGCTCTACTTCTGGCCGCCATGGAAGGCC
>Ga0134128_10001162_pt1 | contig 34868 bp, 32 predicted proteins | sample KB31754_FD_96462 | JGI IMG/M metagenome (GOLD analysis project Ga0134128, IMG submission 96462) | Terrestrial soil microbial communities with excess Nitrogen fertilizer from Kellogg Biological Station, Michigan, USA - KB3-175-4 | ecosystem: Environmental > Terrestrial > Soil > Unclassified ...
GGCCAGTACTGGTTCAGCTCGGCGAGGTGGCAGGCCAAGTCCATGTGGCTCCGGCTGCAGGGGCCGGGCCGGGTCGCCATCCAGTCGGTGTTCGAGCGGCCCGAGATGGTCGGCGCGGTCGTCAACAGCTCGCCGGCGACCACGCACTACTGGTAGCAGTTGCATCGGGCTGACCGGTACGTGATGCCGGTCAGCCCGAAACATGATTTAGGCGGCCGGACGCTACCGAACCATCGATTTGCTAGCGCCTGGACCCCTAGGAAGGTCATGATGTCCGTCATGACCATGAGTTCGCTGGTAGGTGCGTTGTGAGCGGACTTGTCGCACAGCCTGCCGCCGTTCTCATCGCTTTCGCTGCCGCCGTGTGCTTCGCGATCTCCAACGTCTTGCAGCAGCGGGTGGCCGCGACGCTGCCCACCACCGCCGCATTCGACGGCGGCGTCCTGCTCAGGCTGATCCGCCGTCCGCTCTGGCTGCTCGGGCTGCTCGCGGTCACCGTCAGCATGGCGCTTCAGGCGGTCGCGCTCGGCCTCGGGCGGCTGGTCGTGATCGAGCCGGTGCTGGCCAGCAGCCTGCTGGTCGCGCTCGGGCTATCGGCCTGGGCCGACCGGCACCGGATGCGGCTGGCCGAGTGGGCGGCGGCGGTCGCGACGTTCGCCGGCCTGGCGATGTTCCTTATGGCCGCCCAGCCGACCAGTGGCCAGCCAGCCGCGAGCAGCGCTTCGCTCGGCTTCGCCGGCGTGGGCGCCTTTGTGGTCGCCGGTATCGCCGCGGTGATCGCCGCCAGGCAGGCGTCGCCGGTTCGACGGGCACTCGTGCTCGGGATCGGCGGCGGAATCGCGGCCGGCGTGACCGACGCGCTGACCAAGTCGGTGGCGTTCCTGTTCGGTGGTCACCACCTCGGTGCCTTCGCCGATCCGCGCCTGTACCTGCTGATCGTGGTCGGCCTGATGACCTACACCATGCAGCAGAACGGCTACCGCGCGGCCGGCCTGTGCGCGTTCCTGCCGGCGTTCGCCGTACTTGACCCGGTGGTCGGATCGGTGCTCGGCCTGACGCTCTACCACGAGCGGCTGGACGGCGGCCCGCTCCGGATGGTCATCGAAGCGGTCGCGATCGTCGCGGCGACCTGGGGCATCGCCCGGCTGGCCAGGTCGAACGCGGCGAGCAGCGCGATTCCGGAGCGCGTCGTGATCGCTCCGCCGGTCGAGAACGGGCCGATCGAGCCGCGGCCGATTCCGGTGCTGGTCGGAGCGCAGGCCGAACCGGGCCAGGCCGCCCATTCGATCGAGCCGGTGCCGGCGCCGTTCCCCGTTGTGCTTGACTGACAACTCGTGGCTAGTCGCTACGACATTTCCGCCGTACCGCCGCAGGGCGGGTATCTGGCCAAACGCTGCCCGGTCAAGGCGCAGTGGGACGTCCTTGCCCCGGCTGAGCCGCTCCCGCCGTCGCCGCCGCTCCAGCGCCGACTGGACCGGGGCGTGGCGTTCGAGCGCGAGGTCGTCACCCGGCTGATCGAACTGCATCCCAGTGCGGTGGTGATCACCGCTCAGGATCCGGAGCGCACCGACGAGGTCAAGGCGGCCCGCGAGGCTGAGACGCTGCGGGCGATGAAGGACGGCGTGCCGCTGATCATCGCCGGGCGGTTGCCGACGGACCTGGTTGGCCGGCGAGTTGGTGAGCCTGACCTGCTGGTCGCCGTGGACGGGGGAGCGAAGTACCGGCCGGTCGACATCAAGCACCATAGGTCGCTGCAGTCGACGGGTGGCGTCCAGGCCTTGTGCAGTTCTCTTGACCGGCTGGCGTGGGAGTACGCGGCGGCAGCCGACGGCCTGAGTGCGCGCAAGCGAGGTGAGGACCTGCTGCAGCTCGCGCATTACCAGCGGATGCTGGAGTCGATCGGGTTCGCGGCCGGCGACGGTCGCTACGGAGGGATCGTCGGGGTCGAGGGCGTGGTCACCTGGTACGACCTGGACGCGCCCCTCTGGCAGACGCCGTCGCTGTCGGGCCGCAGGAGCAGTGCTGGCCCGGGGGGACGACCCCCCGGAACCCCCCGCAGGAGCAGTGCTGGCCCGGGGGGACGACCCCCCGGACCCCCCCGCAGGAATCGCTCGACGATGGCCGTCTACGACTTCGAATTCGACTTCAGGCTGGACATCATCGCGGTCGCCGCCCAGCACCAGGTCGATCCGGCGATCCAGACGCTGGTCGTGCCGGTGCGGATCACCGAGTGCGACGAATGCCCGTGGTGGTCGTGGTGCGGCCCGCAGCTCGAGGCCGGAGCCGGCGACGTGAGCCTGCTTCCGGGGGTCGGCTGGCGCGCCTGGCGGACCCACCGCGCTCACGGCGTCACCGACCGGGCCGAGCTGGCCGGGCTGGACTACCGCACCGCGACGCTGGTCGCAGCGGGGGTCGATCTACGGCCGGTCCTCGCCGCATTGGACTGCGCGCCCGACAGCACCTCGATCGTCGACATCGTCGGTGAGCGACGCAAGAGCCGGCTAGCCAGCCTGGCCGCGGCCGGGATCGGCACGCTGGGTGATGCCAGGTCCCTGGATGAGAAGACCGCCAGCTACAGCGACGCGCCGATGCGCGACCTGCCGCAGCAGATCGACAGCGCCCGCGCCGCGCTCGGCCCGAGCCCGGTCTACCGACGGCGCGGCGTCGACCAGGTGAGCGTGCCCCGAGCCGATATCGAGGTCGATATCGACATGGAGAACACCGAGGACGGCGTGTACCTGTGGGGGACGCTGGTCACCGACCGGTCCGGCCGTTCTGACTACCGGGCTTTCGCCACCTGGGAGCCGCTCACCGCCGAGGTCGAGGCCGGCCTGTTCCGGCAATTCTGGTCCTGGCTGACCGACCTCAGGAAGACGGCATTCAACGAACGCAAATCTTTCTCCTCCTACTGCTATAACGCGAACGCCGAGAACAGTCAGCTCAGGCGGATTGCCGCCACCATCGGACTCGATCTTGAGGTCGCCGAGTTCATCGGGTCGGGCGAGTGGATTGATTTGCTCGCGGTGTTCAGCGCGCAGCTCATTACCGGCCAGTCGGCGGGGCTGAAGAAAGTGGCGGGTTTGGCTGGTTTCGCGTGGTCCGTACCTGACCCCAGCGGTGCGGCGTCGATCGTCCGTTACGATGACGCGATCCAGGGATCTGCTGGGGCGATCGACTGGCTGCTGGAATACAACCGGTGCGACGTGGAAGCTACCCGCGCGTTGCGGGACTGGCTGGATGGCAGCGGGAGAGACTGTCCGGCGGTTCAGGATCTAGAGGGCTAGGCCTGGGCGTTCGGGGAGCTAGTGCGGGCTAGCTGGCGGAAGGCGTGCTGGGTGGGGGAGTCGGGGGCGGCGCAGTAGACGATCAGGCGCTGCCCGCCCTCGGGGATGTGCAGGACCTGGCACTCGAACTCCAGCGGACCGACCTGCGGATGCACGAACCGTTTCACCACCCGCCGCCTGACCTCGACGTCGTGTTCGCGCCACATTGCCGCGAAGGTGGCCGAGACCGCCAGCAGTTCGGTGACCAGGTTGCCGATGCCACGATCACCCGGATAGCTGGCGCGTGATGCCCGCAGATCGGCGATCAGGCTGCGGGCGAACGCGACGGAGTCTGGGTCGGACCAGTGCACCGCGTTGTCGCCGTGGGTGAACATCCAGCGCAGCATGTTCCGCCGCCCGCTTCGCCCCCCATCCGCCACCCTGGCTTCTTCTGTAAATGCCGACAAGTCGCCAATGAAGTGGGTTGCGAGGGTGTTCCAGGCGAGGATGTCGTACTTGGCGTCGACGACGTAGGCGGGAACCTCTCTCAGGCCGTCCAGCAGGTACCGGACCGCTGGCGTGAGCTCACGGCTGGGGCTGGCGACGGCCGGGGGAGTCTGCCCGGTGATCTTGAACAGGTACTCGCGCTCGTCGGCGGTCAGCATCAGGGCCCGGGCCAGGCTGGTGAGCACCTGCCGGGATGGGTGCGGCCCGCGCGCCTGCTCCAGGCGGATGTAGTAGTCGACCGAAATGCCTGCTAGCTGAGCCACCTCCTGGCGGCGCAGTCCCGGGGTGCGGCGCTGGCCGTGGCCGTGGCCGTCGCCGCCCAGGCCGGCCTGGGCCGGGCTCAGCCGGGCGCGCCTGGTCCGCAGGAACTCGGCCAGTTCGGTGCGGGCGGCTGGGCTGGCTGGACTGCCGGCTGGGCTGGCGCCTGGGTTGGCTGTCACCTGATCTAGCTTGCCTTACTCGGCCGCCGTCAAGGTGGTACTGGTTGTCCTAGCATCCGGTGGTCTCTCCCGCCCTGGCCCGGCGGGCGGCAGGCTCTCCGCATGACAACAATCGCCCTGATCACAGGAGCCAACAAGGGAATCGGGCTGGCGACCGCACGGCTGCTCGGCGAGGCCGGGATGACCGTGCTGGTCGGCGCCAGGGACGCCGAGCGGGGGGAGGCCGCCGCGAAGTCGCTCGCCCAGGACGGGCTGGACGCCAGCTTTGTGCCGCTCGACGTGACGTCGCAGGAGTCGGTGCTCGGCGCAGCGCAGACCGTGGGCGCCGCCCACGGCCGGCTTGACGTACTGGTCAACAACGCGGGGATCGCGATCGGCGACGGCACTCGCGCGGCCCCGAGCCAGACCCAGCTGGGGACGCTGCGGACGACGTTCGAGACGAACGTGTTCGGCGTGGTCGCGGTGACCAGCGCTTTCCTGCCGCTGCTGCGTGAATCGGCGGCCGGGCGGATCGTGAACGTGTCCAGCGAGGTCGGATCGATCGGATCGATGCTGGACCGGGCCAGCCCGCTCTGGCCGATGGCCTCGATTCCCTATCCGGCGTCGAAGGCAGCGCTGAACATGGTCACGGCAATGTACGCCAAGGAACTGGCGGACACGCCGATCAAGGTCAACGCCGCCAACCCCGGCTACTGCGCCACCGACCTGAACGGCAAGACCGGGTTCAGGTCGGCCGAGCAAGGCGCGCAGGTCAGCGTCCACCTCGCGACCCTGCCGCCCGACGGTCCCACCGGCACCTTCTGGGGCTTTCTGTGGACCGGTTCCAACGAAGAGTCCTACGGCGAACTGCCCTGGTAAGACCCCTCAGGCGGCTATTGCGCCTTCCTCGTCTGGGGGCAGGTCTGGGGGCAGGGTGGTGTCGTCGTGGCGGCGGTCCCACATCTCCTTGGCGGCCATCGCGATCAGGTACGGCACCAAGTCGACCGAGCGGCGCAGCACCCAGGCCGTGCCCTTGGTCGCCATCCAGGCGAACTCGGCCCACTTGCCCGGCGGCGGGTTCTCCGGCTCGGCGCCGGGCGCGGGGCCGACCGGCATGCCGGTGGCGACCAGCAGGTCGTGGAAGGACCTGGCGATCAGCCGGTGCCCGCGCTCGTTCGGGTGCAGCCGGTCGACCGCCCACATGTGCTTCTCATAGGTCGCCGGGGTCCCGGCGGCATCGAAGTGCAAGGTGTCGAAGCGCTTCGCAACCGCGTCGAGCGCGGCGTTGACCGCGTGGGTTCGCCGGGCGAGCGGATTGGCCAGCGCGTCGGGCAGTCCGAGCATCCAGCCCGAGTCGGGCAGGCGCATGGTCAGCACCTCGGCCCCGATCTCGCGCAGTGCGCCTACGGTGTGCGCGGCCGCCGCCTCGATCTTCTCGGCGTCGAACCCTGGCCGCAGCGTGTCGTTGATGCCGAAGACCACGCTCGCGACCTGCGGCCTGCGGGCGAGCGCCCTGGGCAGTTGCTCCCTGGCGATGATGGCGGCGGTCGCGCCGTTGGACGCGAGGTTATGCAGATCGGGTTCCTGCATGGTCTCGGCCAGCAATGCCGCCCACCCGCGCCAGGCCCGGTCGCCGGTGGGCCGGCGTACCGGGTCTCCGACTCCGAGCGTGATCGAGTCACCTAGTGCGGTGAACGTGGTCATGCGGCCGCTCCAAGAACGCCAGGCATTCCTGTCCGCCCGAGCACGGCCTCGTAGTGGCCGATCAGCTCGTCGCCATAGACCGACCAGGTCCGACTGAGCATGCTTCGCCGGGCGGCGATGCCCTGAGCAGCGCGCAGCTGCCAGTCAGCCGCGAGTTTGGCCACCGCGTCCGCGAGCGCGGTGGAATCACCGGGTGTGACCAGGTACCCAGTCACGCCATCCTCCACAAGGTCGAGTGGTCCGCCGGCCGCCGGAGCGACCACGGGAAGGCCGCTGGCCGCGGCCTCCTGAAGAGTATTGCCGAACGTCTCGTGCGGGCCACTGTGTACGAATATGTCAAGACTCGCGTACATTGTCGCAAGTTCCTCGCCCTGAAGCTGGCCGAGGAACTGGGCCGTCGGCAGTATCCGCTTGGCGTGCGCCTCGGTCGGCCCGCCCCCGACGATCACCAGGCGCACGCCTGGCAGCGCCGCGACCTCGGTGAGCAGGTCAAGGCGCTTCTCGGCCGCCACCCGCCCGATGTAGCCGACGATCAGCTCGCCACCGGGCGCTAGCTCGGCGCGCAGCTGCTCGCAGCGCTTGGCCGGGTCGAAGCGCTCGGTGTCGACGCCCCGGCCCCAGACGCTGACTCGCTCGAAGCCTCTGGCCTCCAGGTCAGCGGCGGTGGCGGCCGACGGGGACAAGGTGCGGTCGACCGAGTTGTGGATCCGGCGGGTGTGGGCCCACGAGACCTTCTCGCCCAGCCGGCCCAGGTGGTAGGTACGGGCATAGGCAGCCATGTCGGTGGCGTAGACCGCGACCACCGGCAGGCCCAGTTTCCTGGCCGCGGTACCGCCGCTCGCGCCGAACATCACCGGGCCCGCGAGGTGCACGAGGTCGGCACCGTGAGCGGCGATGGCGGCGCGGATCTGCGGTCCGGGCAGGCCGACCCGGAATTCCGGGTAGACCGGCAGAGCTACCGACGGCATTCTCGCGACCGGGTAGCAAAGTTCAGCATCGGGTCGCGCCGACCCAGCTGCTGGCTCCGGCGCGATTACTAGGGGCTCGTGGCCTCTACGGACCAAGTGCTCAGCGACGCGCATCGCTGTGATCGCGACGCCGTTGACGACAGGTGGGAAGGACTCTGTGACATACGCGATCCGCACACCAACACCTTCGCCGACTCAAGGCAGCGGCAGACTCCGACAACATGACATTAAGGCAAACAGTAGATAATAAATTCCCATGAACTCGCAGGTCAAGCACTTGCCGCCAGTTCGGTGTTTGCGCAGGCTGAAGGCAGGTAGATAGCGACCGGAGGCGGTGCTGATGAACGCTGCGGAGCGCCTGGTCCGGCGTGTCGACGGCTGGCAGCAGCGGCATAAGGTTCCCGCCTTCTGCTACGGAGTGGTCAAGAAGTACGGGGACGACAATGCCGGCCAACTCGTCACCGGCCTGTCCCACACCGCGTTCGTCTCGCTGTTCCCGCTGCTGCTTGTGCTGGTGACGATCCTCGGCCTGGTGGCTTCAGGTGACCCGGCGCTGCGCCGCGAAGTCGTGCACGCGGTGAGCGACCAGTTCCCGCTGATCGGCCAGACGCTCACCGGCCACGTTAAGGAGTTGCGCAGGTCCAGCGTGATCGGCCTGATCGTCGGACTGCTCGTGGCCCTGTGGGGCACCACCGGGCTAGCCCAGAACGCCATGTACGCGATGGCGCAGATCTGGAACATCCCCGGCCCTGAGCGTCCCGGCTATCTGCAGAGGCTTGGCCGCACCGGCCTTTTCTTCCTCGTGCTCCTGGTCGGCGTGCTCGTCACGACCGGGCTGTCTGGCCTGAGTGCCTTCGGGAACCATTCCGGGCTGGTCGTGGCCGGAGCCGAGATCCTCGCCCTGGCCGCCAACATGGGCATGTACCTGATCGGCTACCGGGTGCTGACGCCCAAGGTCGTGCCAATCAAACGGCTGATCCCCGGTGCGATGCTGGCCGGGTTCTGCTGGACCGCGCTGCAGGCGGCGGGCGCGCTGGTCGTCAGCCACTTCCTCAAGAGCACGTCGATCTACGGCGTCTTCAGCATCGTGCTCGCCCTGCTGGCCTGGATCTACCTCGTGATCCAGGTCACGGTCTACTCGGCCGAAGTGAACGTGGTCCTGGCCAGGCGGCTCTGGCCGCGGTCGATCGTCCAGCCGCCGCTGACCGCCGCCGACCGGAAGGCGCTGGCGCTCCAGCCGCTCCAGAACCAGCGCCGGGAGGACCAGCACATCACGGTCACCTTCACCGACGAGAAGGATGACAGCGACACCGGCGGCGACACCAGCGGTGACTCCAGTGATGTCAAGGATGCCACCGTCCGCTCGGCCTAGCGCAGCGATAAGGTTCGGCGAGGCGAAGCACGGGAATACCGGACTCCCGTGCCAATGCCGGAACGGACCGAGCGCGCGCCCGGTATCCGGACAACGTCCGGATACCGTACGGGCCGTGTTTGCTAATCTAGCGAGGGCAACGATGCTCAGCTTGACTGTTTCGCGGCCGACGTGAAGATCGTCGCTGCACTAGGCGGCAACGCCCTACTCGAACGAGGCGAGAAACCAGACTCAGAGGTTCAGGAACGGCACGTGAGCGTCGCCGCCGCCGCCCTCGCGCCGCTCGCACGCGGGCACGACCTGCTGATCACTCACGGCAACGGACCGCAGGTCGGGATGCTCGCCTTGGAAAGCGCGCTCGATCCGGCACTGTCCCACCCTTACCCGTTCGACGTGCTCGGTGCGCAGACTCAGGGCATGATCGGCTACTGGCTGGCGCGGGAGTTGCGCGCGGAAGTGCCGGGCAAACAGGTCGGCTGCCTGATCTGCCAGACGCTGGTGCGCGGCGATGACCCGGCGTTCGGCAATCCGGCCAAATTCGTCGGCCCTGGCTACGACGAGGAGCAGGCGCTTTCGCTCGCCCGCTCGCGCGGCTGGACCGTTCGCAAGGACGGCTCCCGGTGGCGGCGCGTCGTCCCGTCGCCTGAGCCGGTCGAGTTGCTTGAGCTTCCGCTGATCGAGGCGCTGGTGGCGACCGGCGCGATCGTCATCTGCGCCGGCGGCGGGGGTGTTCCGGTCCTCAGGCAGCCAGGCGGTCAGGGCGTTGCGGGCGTCGACGCGGTCGTGGACAAGGACCTGACCTCGGCGCTGCTCGCCAGGACCATCGGCGCGGACATGCTGCTGATCCTCACCGACGTGCCGGCGGTGTATGACGGCTTCGGTACCGATTCCGCCCGGCCGATCGAGACCGCGACCGTCGGGCACCTCCGCAGCGGCGGTGGGCCGCCGGGCTCGATGGGCCCGAAGGTCGAGGCCGCCTGCCGGTTTGTCGAGGCCACCGGCAAGAAGGCGGTGATCGGCCGTCTCGAGGACGCGGAGGCGATGTTTCTCGGCAAGGCCGGCACCACCGTAGTGCTCGATGTGGTATCAGAGGGCGAATGACCGGAACCCCCGTTGATAAACGAGTAATAACGTTAGTTCCGACTCACCTCCCCGGGGGTGCCAGATACCCCGCCAGGGCTTACAGTTTGTCCATGATGGGCGAAGTAGCACCGCGCGGGCCAGAAGACGGCATGCAGCCGAGCCGGCTCCGCGCATCTCATGAAGACCGGGACGCGGTAATCGAGGCGCTCAGGGTCGCCGCTGGTGACGGCAGGCTGACCGCCGAGGAACTCGACGAGCGCCTGGAAACGGCCTTCAACGCCCGCACCTACGGAGAACTGGCGACGCTCACGGCTGACCTGCCCACGACCGTGCGCCCGGCGGCGACCGTCGCTCCGGTCGAGGCCAAGGACATCGTGCGGATCGACTGCCGCAGCGGCAATGCCCGCCGGGACGGGCACTGGGTCGTGCCCAGGCGGATGGAGGTGAAGGTCACCAGCGGTAACGTCCGGCTGGACTTCACCGAGGCGGCCGTCACCCATCCGGTGCTGGAGATCGACGCCGAGGTGCGCAGCGGCAACATGATCATCATCACCAAGCCTGGCGTGGCGGTGGACGCCGACGATATGGCGGTCCGCAGCGGCAACATCAAGATCGCCAAGCCGCCGTGGGGCACGGTGCCGGTGACTTTGAAGATCAACGTGACCGGGAAGGTCGGCAGCGGCAACTTGGTCGCCCGGCATCGCCGGCGTTCGCTGTGGGGCTGGCTGACTCGCAAGCCGATGCCGTACCAGCTTGCCGCCGGGGCCGGCCAGGGCCTGGCCCCCCGCTAGCGGGGGCCGCTCAGCCCGACAGGCCGGCAACCTTCTCCAGCGCCGTCTTCAGCATCTTCGCGTAGACGACGCCGCCGGCTGGCTGCGGATGGATGCCGTCGGGCCAGAGCAGGCTGGTCTGGTGCGCGATCGTGTCGTACCAGTCGGCGAGCACGGTGCTGGACGGGTGAGCGCTGGCGGCGCCGCCCAGCGTGGAGTTGACCTCTTGCTCCCAGGACCGGTCCTCATAGGTGTTTACCAGGACCAGCCGGCGAGTCGGGCCGATCTCGGCGTACAGTTCGCTGATCTCATCGGAGGTGACCGTGCCGTTCGTGCCGAGACCGACGACGACGATCGACCGGAGCAGGCCCTGCGCCTTCAGCGACGAGATCACGTCAAGGCCGGTGCTGAACTGCCGGCCGACTTGCGCGTCGATGTAGATGCCGGGCAGTGCCTGGTTGAGCGCGGGTGTCGCGGCCACCATCACCGAGTCGCCGACCGCGGTGATCTCCTTGCCCGACACGGCCGTCAGCGAGGTCGACGGCGTGGGGGTGCTCGTCGGGGCAGGCGAGTTCGATGGCTTGGGTGTCGCGGTCCGGTCGGCGTGCTTCGCGGCGCCGCGGACCGAGGTCGCGTGGCCGCCGCCGGCCTGCCGGCCGAGCCGGGCATGCTTCGCACCGCGCAGCGAGGCGGGGTGTCCCGCGGCCGAACTGTCGGTCAGGGACATGAGCTTGGCACCGGCGAGAACGCACATGACAAAGGCACCGGCAACAGCGACGCCGCGCAGCGTCACTATCAGCCCGTGAGACCAGCTACCCCTGCCACCAGCACTCGAGAGTCTGTGTTTGGCCATGAGTTAGGTATTTCACCTGCAGTTGGTCGGGAGCAGTGACTCGGCTGCCCACCATACCTTGAGCTAATCCGCCCGATCGCCGGAAGAGAGAGATGTCACAACTCGCGACCGGACAAAAGTGCTTTTTCAGGGAGAAAGCTTCCTGGTGGCTTTTAGCCGAGGAACGACAGGCGGACCTGGCGATCCGGGTTGTCGACATTGAGGTCCACCAGGGCAATCGACTGCCAGGTACCCAGCGTGAGCGCACCCCCGACCACGGGGATCGTCGCGTAGGGCGGCAGGAAGGCTGGCAGTACATGGGACCGGCCGTGTCCGCGCGATCCGTGCGCGTGCCGCCATCGCTCATCGGCCGGCAGCAACTCGGCGAGCACCGCCAGCAGATCGCGATCGCTGCCGGAGCCGAGTTCCATGATCACCAGGCCCGCGGTGGCGTGCGGCACGAACACGTGCAGCAGCCCATCACCGCCCGCCTGCGACGCGTACTCGGCGCAGCGCGGCGTGAGGTCCACGATCCGCTCGGTGCGCCCTGTCCTGACCGAGAACGTCGTGGTTCTCATGCCTGGCGGTCCTTCTTCGGCAGCTTGGCCACCACGGCCTCGTAGGAGGAGTCAATGGCCTCGAAGACTTCCTCGTCTTGCCAGGCGCCCGGCTTGTCCAGGCAGTAGCTCATCAGCTCCGCACGAGTCATAGGGGTATCTTCCCCTACCCGGTAACCAGGCGAGAGTCGATAAGTCGCTAATCGAACGAACGCTGCCCGGGACTAGCGGGTGCGGGCCATGCCATCCTGCCAGGCGCTGGCACCGGCCACGGTGGCGGCCTTGGCCTGGGACATCTTGCGCTTGACGATCGCGGATGGTGCCTCGTCCTGGGCCATGACCCAGCGCCGGACGGCATTGATCGCGGCGGTACCGCCGATGCCCATGCCACACAGGCTGATCAAGCCGCCGGTGGCTACCAGTGCGAAGCCGACGATCAGGGCCTTGGAGTTGGTGGAGCTGATCTGGACGCGAGTAATCGACGACTGCGTACCCATTGAATTCCCCCGAGAAAGTAGTCCTCCCTACAGCGTTCCCGGTCCGAGCGCCCGCTGAAGTCACCCCTGGCGGGTGATGTCCGGCGGCAGCCACGGGCGTGACGATCAGCCTGGCACTAGCCACCTTGCGGGGGTACGGGGTCGCCCCCGGGGTCATAGCAGCGGTACCGAGCCATTGTGGAGACCAGGCTGAGCAGCAACCGGGGCAGTACCGAAGTCGAGGAGCTCAGGTCAGAGATCACCGACCTGAAGTCTCAGCTCGCCGAGGCCAGAGAGCAGGTCGAAGAGCAGGCCAGGCGGCCACGGGCGCGACGAGGTCCAGGCTGGCGCGGCCCGGTCGCGGCCATCCTCATCGTCGTGGGCTGCGTCCTGGCGCCGGTCAGCGTGCTCGGAGTCTGGACCGCCAATCAGGTCTCCGATACCAGCCGGTACGTGGAGAACATGGCGCCGCTGATCTCGGAGCCTGCGGTGCAGCGAGCGCTGACCGACAAGATCACCACTGAGATCTCCCGCCAGATCGACGTCCAGGGCGTTGCCAAGCAGGCCGCCGCCCAGTTGTCGAAGCAGGGACTGACCAGGCTCAGTTCGCTGCTGTCGACCTTCTCAGGATCTATCGCCAGCGGCGTGAACGGGTTCATCCACACCATCGTGGCCAAGATCGTCGCCAGCCCGGTCGTCGCCAACCTCTGGAAAACCGGCAACCGCGTCGCGCACACCCAATTGGTGCGGGCCTTGTCAGGCCAATCAAGCGCACTGACCATCTCGAACGGGAAGGTAGTGATCGGTCTCGGCCCGTTTATCGACGAGGTCAAGCGCCGGCTCGCGGCCCGTGGCCTGACGCTGGTCAACAGTCTGCCGCCGATCAATCCGACCTTCCCGCTGTTCGATGCCAAGTACCTGGTCAAGGCGAGAACCCTGTACAGCCTGCTGACCACGCTGAAATGGGCACTGCCGCTGACCGCGCTGATCTTGCTGGCGGCCGGGGTCTACGTGGCTAAACGGCACCGGCGGGCACTGGTCGGCGCCGGGCTCGGCGTGGCCGGCTCGATGGTCGTGCTCGCGATCGGGATTGCCATCGCCCGGGCGATCTACCTCAACAAGATCCCCGCCACGTTCCCCGCCGACGCGGCCGCGGTCGCGTTCGACGACATCGTCCGCTTCATCAGGGAGGGCCTGCGGGTCCTGTTCGTACTCGGCCTGGTCGTGGCGTTCGCGGGCTTCTTCACCGGATCCTCGATCACGGCGGTGCGCACCAGGAACGCCTTCAAGACGGGCTTCGGCAAGCTCCGGGGCACCGGAGAGGCCGCCGGGCTCAACACCGGGCCATTCGGTACCTGGGTGTACCAGTACCGGACGCCGCTGCGCGTGGTCGCCGTGGTCCTGGCGACGCTGATCTTCGCGTTCTGGGGCGATCCGACCGGGCTGGTCGTCTTCGTGATCGCCCTGCTGCTGCTCGTCGTGCTCGGCATCATCGAGCTGATCGGGCGGCCATCGGTCCGGACGTAGCGCATTAATCGCCGGAGATTTGGCCTGGCAGTTGCGCCAACATTCTGGGCCAAAACGGTTGTGCGGCCCGATCGGCTGCGTAATGCTAGCGACGCCGACCTGATTACGCCTCCGAGCAGCGGGAACTCAGCAGCCCATGCAGTTATGCGCACCAGCCAACGCCGCCTTGCCCCTGTCGCAGTCCTGGCCCGCGCTGGTCTTAGTTCGGCCCCCGCACGTGGCGTCCTGGTCGGTCATCTTTGGCCTGGGCGTACTGGCCGGAGCAATAGTCGTCGTCCTCACCAGAAGCTGGCTGCGATGGCGGGGGGTTCCGGGGGGAGGCCCCCCGGGGCAGACACCGAAGTCGCGTCAGCCTTCGGCTCAGTTGCCGCAGCCGGTCTCCGCTCCCGTAGCGGTCGCACCATCGCCTGAGGTTGCTCCGGCCCGACGCGTGGTCGTCCCAGCTCCGCCCGAGATCGTCACTGAAGCGACGCAGGCCGGTGCCGTCCAAGCCGTGCGCCGGTTACTGGCGGATCTGGAGGGCCTGAAGGTCACTCTGGCCGAAGGGCCGCCCGCCTTGGTCGAGCGGCTGCTGAGCACAGCCGCGACCGAGGTCGGCCTGGGAACGGCCCGTCGCGAGGGTCGTGAGGTCATCCTGGTCGGCTTCGACGGCCACGATGCCCAGGCCGCAGGCGAGGTCGTCCGCCGGGAGAGCGTGGGCGCCGCCCTGGACCTGATCGCGGCCAGGACCGTCACGGCCCGACGCGGCCTGGCCGAGGCCGTCTGTGGCGCCGATCAGCGGAACGAACCTGACCTCGGACTGACCTTGCTGGTCAGCCGGATCGCCCCGGCCCGCAGCGAACTGTCGCTGCTGATAGATCTGGTGAACGAACCTGGCCGGGTAGCCGCGCTGCTCCCAGCGCTCGGCTCGGTACCGGTCAGCGCGCCGGCCGGGCAGGTGAGCGTCCTGCGGGTCAGGGCCGGACTTGTCGATACCGATCTGGAAACCAGCATCACGACGGTGCCCGTTCCGGTCCCCGCCGACTTAGCTCCCGCCCCCGATGCGCCTGCTCCACAGCCACTTGCTCCACAGCCACCACCTGCTCCGGAAAGGCCCGTCCCGGAGCCCGAACCCGTTCGGCCCAAGCCGCCGGCCAGCCTGCGCATCGGCATGCTGGGCCAGCTCACGATCAACGGGCAGCCCGGAGCGCTGTTGCCGGCTCAGACCCAGCTCATTGTCGCGCTGGCCGTGAACGGTCCGGCCGGATTGTCGAACTCGCAACTCTGCGACCTGCTTGGTGCGGACGCCGACCATCCCAAGCCGGCCGACTCGCTCAGGCAGCTGATCGCGAGGACGAGGCGGCAACTCGGCCGGGCCGAGGACGGGAAGGAGTGGATCATCCATCGCGGCCACGGCCAGTACGCGCTCCATCCAGATAGCCGGGTCGACTGGCATGAGTTCAAGGTCCTGACCGACCAGGGCGTTGCCGCCAGGGACGCGGGGAAGCTGGCCGCCGCCCTGTCCATGATCCGGGGCCAGCCCTTCACCGGCTGCTACTACTGGTGGCTCGACATCGAGCTGGTCGATTCGGTCGGCGCGAAGATCGTGGCGGCCGCGACCGCGCTGGCCGAAATCGCCCTCGCCAAGCCGGATGCGCAGGCCGCCGCTCGGGCCGCCCGGATCGGACTCGTGGCCGACGGGACCGCCGAAGAGCTGTGGCGCCTGCTGATGCGAGCCGAGCACGCGGCCGGGAATCTGGCGGGCGTACGCGAAGCGTGGTCGCGCTGCGTTGACGCCGTCGCCGAGATCGCCGCCGACGGGCAGCCGCAGCGAGCGACGGCCGCGCTCTACAATTCTCTTACCGGACGTGCCCCTGAGCGCTGACCTGCAGGTTCTTGCTCGACAGGGGCGACGGTCCACAGCGCCGAACCCGTTCGAGTTTAATCTCGCGCGATCTAGGTAGGTTTTCCCGGCTGATGGACCCGTGACCGATAACATGCTCCACTGTCAGTAGCAAAAACCGCAGCATGCGCGGGGGTAGCGTGACCCAGGCACCAGCTGACCAGCCACGCGTGCTAGTCGAAGATCACCTGGAGCCTCGCGTCCGGATCCCGGCCGATTTGCTCCGCTGTGTCATCGCGATCGTCGAGATCGGGCTGCTCGCCGGGCTGGCGCTGCTGGCCAGCGCGACCGCCACTGGGGTCGACGTCGACGTGGTCGGTGCGAGCCAGCGCCTGCCGTCGGCCCTCCTGCACCTGATCAGCATCGTGGGGAACCTGGCCCTGCCGATCCTGCCGCTGGCGCTCGCGATCAGGCTCGGCCTGCTCAGGCAGTTCCGTCGGCTCGCTGAGGCCGCGATCACCGGCGGTATCACGGTCGCAGTGGTGGCGATCGCGAACCTGGCGCTCAACCTGCGGGCCCTGAACGGAATGCACGCAGCGCTGCACACGGTGCACACCGCCTCGGGTCACCAGGCGGCGCTGGACGGCTATCTGGCGGGACTGATGGCCTACGTCACGTTCATCGGCCTGCGTGGCCATGCGAACTGGCGTCCCGCCTTCCTTACCGGCCTTGGCCTCTACGGAATCGCTACCTTGGCCGACGGCTCGGCGACCGTCCTGTCGCTGCTGATCACCGTGCTCATCGGATCGGCCATCGGCTCAGGTCTTCGGTACGCGCTCGGCACCATCTCCGGCCGGCCCACCGCCGCCGACCTCGCGGCCGCGCTGAGCACCGCCAGCGCCCCGGTTGCCGCGATGCGCCGAGTCGGGAACGGCGGCTCGGAAGTGCGCAAGTACGCCGCTACTCTCGCCGATGGCCGTCAGCTCGACGTCACGGTCTACGACCGGGACCAGCAGGCGGCCGACGCCTTCTACCGGCTGTACCGCCGGGTCAGGGTAAAGGCAAACGTCTCGCGCAGCGCCCCGCTCACGCTGGAAGGTGCGCTGGAGCGGCAGGCGCTGCTGATCTATGCCACCGAGGACGCCGAGGTACGGACCCCGCGGCTGCACGCCGTCATCAAGATCGGCGCCGACGCGGCCGCGCTGGCCACGGAGCAGGTCACCGGCGTCACTCTCGCCGACGCCGGCGAGACCGTGACCGACGACCAGCTCGGCCGGGTCTGGGACACCGTCCTGAAGCTGCACAAGCACCGGGTGACGCACCGCGCGCTCACCGCCGACCGGATCATGTTCGCCAGCGGGCCTAACGGCAGCGCGGGTGAGGTGATCCTGCTAGACCCGGGCAACGGCGACGTGGCCGCCAGCGATCTCCAGGCTCGGATCGACCTCGCCCAGCTGATCGCGCAGACCGCGCTGATCGTCGGTCAGGACCGCGCCGCCGACGTGGCTCTGACGAAGATGGGCAAGGCGGCGCTGCCGAGCCTGGTCCCGCTGCTGCAGCCGGTCGTCCTGCACCGAGCTACCCGGACCGAACTGCGCGGGCGAAAGAGCCTGCTCGCAGGGCTTCGCAAGAAGTTGCTCGATGCCGCCCCGGACAGTGAGGTGCCGCCGGTACAGCTGGAGCGGATCAGGCCGCGGGCGGTGATCACCTTGGTGGCCGGCGTCTTCGCTGCCTACCTGCTCGCCTCTCAGCTAGCCAACGTGTCCTTCTCGAAGCTCTTCAGCCACGCCAACCTCGGCTGGGCCTTCGTCGCCCTGGCGCTGTCGGCCTTGAGCTACGTCGGGGCGACGCTCATGCTGTCCGGCTTCGTGCTCGAGAAGCTGAACATGGCGCGCACGTTCCTCGTCCAGGTCGCCGGCTCGTTCGTGATCCTGGTCACCCCGGCCGCCGTCGGCGGGGTCGCGCTCAACGTCCGCTATCTACGCCGCGCCAAGCTGAACGCCACCGAGGCCGCCGCCAGCGTCGGCGTCTCTCAGGCGATCTCATTCCTGATCTACATCGTGCTCGTCCTGCTCTCGGTCGCGGTTACTGGCCAGTCCCGGGCCGCCAACGCCCTGCGCCCGCACGAGTGGGAGTACATCGCGCTCGCCGTCGTCGGGGGCCTGGTGCTGATTGTGCTGGCCCTGCCGGCCTGGCGCCGGCAGGTACTCAAGCGCGTCGAGGCTGTCGCCGGCCAGGTCATCCCGCGACTGCTCGATGTCGCCCAGAACCGCACCAAGCTGATCGAGGGCATCGGCGGCGCGCTGCTGATCTCGGTCGCCTACATTTTGTGCCTGGCGGCATCGGTCCGGGCCATGGGCATGAGTCAAGTGCCGATCGCCAGCATCGCGGTCGTCTACCTGACCGGCAACGCGGTCGGGTCGTTCCTGCCGATCCCTGGCGGCATCGGCGCGATCGAGACCGCCATGTCCCTGGGCCTGACCGCCGCGGGCCTGCCGGGCGCGACCGCCATCGCGGCGGTACTGCTGTTCAGGACAGTTACGTTCTGGCTTCCAGCCCCGGCCGGCTGGGCGGCCTTGCACTACCTCCAGAAAACCGGAGCCATCTAGCGGGACCCCCGGCATGGAGGGCCGCCGCCCGGGCTAGTGCCTGGAATCCGGACGCGACTTCTGGGGGGTGAGTTCCGTCACCGTGGCTGAGGCCTGATTCATTACCCAGATCCGGCCGTGGTCGGCGATCAGGCCGGCCGGGCTGGCGAAACCATACCGAGCGCCCGCGAGCAGGCTGATGAGACCGCCGGAGGCGGTATCGATTTCGGCGACGGAACTGTTGCCTGCGTTGGCGACCCAGATCCTGCCCGCCGCGAGCGCCATCGCCGCCGGCCCGACGATGCCGCTCCGCTGGCCGATCACCCGGACCGGTTTCGCCGTCGTGGTGTCGATCTCGCTGAGCGAATTCGACCCTGGGCTGGCGACCCACAGCCTCGTCGGGGTGGCGATCTCGGAGATCGGATCGCCGAACCGGAAGCGCCGGCCGCTCAGGACCCTGATGAAGGCGCCGGTCGTGGCGTCCATCTCGGTGACGGAGTCATTTCCCGAATTGGCAACCCATAGCCGACGGTGGCTGATCGCCACTGCGCTGGGGTGGTTAAAGCCATAGCGGTTCTCCCGGTATTTCGCAACGGGGGTACCCGTCACCGCGTTAATTTCGGTGATCGATGCAGCGTTCGCCACCCAGAGCTTGCGACCGAATAGCACCAGTGATCTTGGTTTGTCGATCCAGGCCGAACCGCGGACGACCTTAATTACTTTGCCATCGGTCGTTCTCATCTCGGTAATCGAGTCGGAATTAGCGACCCAGATCACATTCCGGCCGACAGTGATCGCGCCAGGCCTTGAGAAGCCGTAGCGCTGCCCCGACCAGACGACCGGCTTGCCTGCGGCCCGCCCGGCGAACTCCGTGACCGAGTTGCCGCCCGCGTCGGTGACCCACAGGTGGCCGTGGCTCATGGCGATCGCGGTGGGTTTATGCAGGCCGAGGGCAGGCTCGTCGTCGATGACGACCCCGGGTGGCCGACTGGCCGAGACAGCGACGCAACCGGGGTAGCGGTGGCATTGCTCCGACGGCTGGCGCGCCAAGCGGGCGATCGCGAGCCCGGCCCCGGCCGCGAGCAGCACGGTGGCGGATACGCCGAGGACAAGATTGCGCAAGCGCCGCATTCTCGGCGATGGCCGTGGTGGCGGGGGCGGAGCGGCGTGCTTGGGCGAGTATCCGATATTTACTGCTTGCACGGCACCCATCGATCCTTTAGTGATTGAGATCGCTAATAAAGGATTGGACAACATCTCGGTCTAGCCGAGAGGAAATCCGCGGAGCCGAGTTTACCGGTCAGTGATTACGCAAGCCAGTTCCGTAAAATGGCCGGCGTTTTAGGTGGGCCTGCGCCGCCGCAATCCCGCGAATGCCATGCCAAGGCCGATTACGGTGACGATCGGGCCGATAATTGCCCAGATCGAGTCGCCCGACATAAAGCTTCCGCCGATGACGCCGAAGCCCTGCAGCGACCAGATGCCTCCGGCAATGATCAGCACCACGCCGGCGACGCCCAAAAGCCAGTTCCGCACCCCGTGCACCCCATCCCTTCGCTTAGGTCAGCCGCGCGGTCGCGAGCGCCGCTGCGAGCAGGACAACTCCCCACGACAGGGAACGTAGCGCCCGCTCTAGCGGTTCACGCAACCGCACCGCGTCCAGGGACATGACCTCGCCGCTGCTCAGGGTGATGCTGCCGGACACCTCGGCGGTTTTGCGGCGCAGGAGCCTGGCCGGGGTGCTCAGGTGCCGCTGCCCGGCCGACATCGCCATCGCGGCGCCGGCCATGAGCACGGGAGCCACCGCGAGCCTGCCCGCCTCGGCGACATAGCCGGTCAGCGCCGGAAATGCACCCCAGGCCGCCGCGAAACCGAGATCGGTGTGGATGATGCCGCCGAACAACTCGGCGTTGTAGCCGACGACGAGCAGCGGACCGACGATCATGAATGGGAGCAGCACCCAGCCGACCCGGCTGATCCCGATCGCGCCGAGCGCGACGGCGCCGGCCAGACCGCCCGCGCTCACCGCGATGAGCACAGAAGACGGGATCGACGTACGTAGCGGCCGGCCGTGGAGTTCGTCTAGCGCGTGCGCCGCCAGCCCGACCGCCAGGAAAAACGCCAGCAGTGCGGCGACCAGTCGGTCGAGCCGGACATGCGGCGCGATCATGGCGCCGAGCACGACATACGACAGATGCCAGGCGGTAAACGGCGGGTGCAGCAGGGTCCACCAGTCCCGCCAAGGGCCAGGCCCGGCGGCGTAGTAAGCGGGCCTGGCCTGCCTATCAGTCACCTGACCTGGTTCCCCACATGATCAGGCCGCCGCCCAGGCTCATCAGCCGGGTGCCTACGTCGTTGATGCCGGCTTTGCGCCAGGCGTCGACCGTCCAGTCCACCGGATACTTCCGGTAGTGCGCCGAGATGTTCGGTCCGAGGAACCGGCCGACGTCCAGCCAGTACCGGCCGCCGGTCAGGAGCCCGCCGGCCGGCAGCAGCGTCCTGGTGTAGAGCCACCAGGCCGCATGCCAGGCCGGTGACGGCGGCGAGCAGAACTCCAGGCTGGCGATCCGCCCGCCCGGCTTGACGACTCGCGCCAGTTCAGTGAGCGTCGCCTGCGGATCATCGACGTAGCGCAGCAGGTAGGTGAAGGTCAGGGCGTCGAAGCTGGCGTCGGGGAAAGGGAGCTGCTCGGCGCGCCCGGCCACGAGCGAAATCCGCTCAGCCTGCCCGGCCCGCGTCACGTTGGTCTTGCCCCGGCGCAGCATCTGCTCGGTCAGGTCGGCGCCGACGATCCTGGCCCCGCTTCGTCTTGCCAGCGAGATCGCTACCCCGGCCGTGCCCGACGCGACGTCGAGGATAATCCCGTCGGCAGCTGGCAGGACCCGGTCCACCATCGCCCGCCGCCAGCGGCCATTCTGCCCGAAGGACAGCACCTCGGCAAGCGCGTCGTAGCGGGACGGAAGCGGGGTGAAGAGTTCCTGGGCAAAGCTATTGCGGTCGGCAGCGGTCGGCAGCGGCACAGGCATCTCCTTGACTGCTTGCGGTACACGAATCGCCCTCCGACCCAGTCAAGCGCCAGAGCACAATCCCGATCATTCCCTCAGTCCGGCCAAGTAAGAGTGATCGACCTCAGCGGGTGCCCAAAGCCGCGCCCGTTAGGCTCCGAATCACTAACCACGGGCTGGGCTGCCGGCCAGGAATGGAGCTGCAAATGACGGCCAGCGCAGATTTCGAGCGATTCTTCGTCGAGCTCGGCGACGGCCGGTCGGTCGAGGTCGGGATGACGGGTCCGGCGACCGGGCTGCCGCTGGTCTTTCACACCGGTACCCCCGCGGGGCTGACGCCCAACGAGCCGGTGTTCAGCGCTGCCGCCGAGTTCGGCCTGCGCACGGTGCAGTACTCCCGGCCTGGTTACGGCCAGTCCGGGGCTCGACCGGGACGCCGGGTCGCCGACGCGGCCGGCGACGTCGCCGCCATCCTGGATCACTTGGGCCTGGACCAGTTCGTGACGGCCGGCTGGTCGGGTGGCGGCCCGCACGCCCTGGCGTGCGCCGCGTTGCTCCCCGGTCGTTGCCTGGCGGCGGCCACGATCGCGGGTGTCGCCCCGTACGACGCGCCCGGCCTGGACTGGCTCGACGGGATGGCGCAGGAGAACATCGATGAATTCGGACTGGCGGTGCTCGGCGAAGAGAAGCTGAGTGAGTTCTTGAACCAGGTCGCGGCGACGATGGCGGACGCGACCCCGGACCTGATCGCCGAGGCCTTCGGCGACCTCGTGACGCCGCCAGACAAGGCCGCCATGACCGGCGACTTCGCCAGTTTCATGTGCGAGGCGACAAAGGCGGCCGTCAGTACCGGGATAGCCGGGTGGCGCGATGATGACCTCGCGGTCATCGCCGACTGGGGTTTCGCGGTGGCCGACATCACCATTCCGGTCGCGGTCTGGCAGGGCGACGCCGACGCCATGGTGCCGTTCGCCCACGGAGCCTGGCTCGCCGCCAGCATTCCGGGTGCCAAGAGCCACCTGCTGGCTGGGCACGGTCACCTGACTCTCGTCGCCGACAAGATCGGCGAGATCGTCACCGATCTTGTCGGCTCGGCTGGCCAGCCGTAGGCCGATGCGCCGGCCCGGAGTCCGGCCCGGCGAAAAATCAGGTGCTTGGCCCAGATAAGGGCAGGTAACGTCGGACCAATGCGCCAGTTGCCGGTACCCGATCCCGGCACGCCCGACGTGCGGTCCCCTCATCACTTCCTGCTGTGGCTGATGAAGCAGCAGCGGGCCAGCGTGCTGCTTGGCATCTTGTGGGGCTGCGCCTGGATGATCGCGCAAGCGCTGGTGCCCGCCGCGATCGGTGCGGCGATCGATGCGCTGGCCGGTCATCAGACCGGCGCGTTCACCCGCGACTGCCTTGCCGTACTCGGCCTGGGCATTCTCGCCGCCGTGACCGGCATGCTCCGCCATCGTCGCGTGGCCATGAACTTCCTCGACGCCGCCTACCGCATCATTCAGCTGGTCACCGCGCAGTCGGCCGCGCTGGGTAACACGCTGACCAAGCTGATCACCACCGGCGAGGTGGTCAGCGTCGGCACCGCCGATGTCGACTCGGTCGGCGGCGGTATCGATGTCTCCGGCCGTGGCAGCGGCGCGATCGCCGCCGTGATCGTCGTGGCGGCCATCTTGCTGGCCAGGTCCGCGCCGCTCGGGCTGATCGTGCTGATCGGCGCGCCGATCATGGCCGCGCTGGTGAGCGTGCTGCTCAAGCCGCTGCACCATCGCCAGCAGCGCTACCGCGAGCAGCAGGGTGCGCTAGCGACCCGGGCGGCCGACATCGTGGCCGGCCTGCGGGTCCTTCGCGGGATCGGCGGTGAGCCCGCGTTCCGGGCGCGGTACCGCGATCAGTCGCAGAACCTCCGGTTCAGCGGCGTGCACGTCGCCCGGACCGAGTCTTTCCTCGATGCGGCCGAGCTTCTGCTGCCTGGCCTGTTCGTGACCGCGGCCACGTGGATCGCGGCTCACTACGCGCTGCACAAGATCATCACGCCCGGCCAGCTGGTGACCTTCTACGCCTACACCTCCTTCCTGGCCGTCCCGCTGGCGACGCTCACCGAGGCCGCCGACCGGATCGTCCGCAGCCACGTCGCCGCGGGCCGGGTGATCGCGATCTTGCGGCTGCGTCCGGAGATCGAAGACCCGGCGCTACCGGCGGCAGAGCCCCCGCCGGGTGCCACGCTGACCGACCCGGAGTCGGGCCTGGCCGTTCGTCCGGCGACCTTGCTGGCCCTAGCCAGCGATGATCCGGTCGCGGCGGCGGAAGTGGCCGAGCGGATCGCCGGCTACGTCCCTGACCGGGGCCCGAAGCTGGATGAGGTGCCGCTCGCCGACCTGCCGGTCGCCTCGGTCCGGTCCCGCATCCTGGTCGCCGTCAACGATGCCCACCTCTTCGCCGGCCCGCTTCGCGAGCAGGTCAGCGGTGCCACCCCGAGGTCAGATGAGGCTGTAGTAGCGGCGGTCGGCACCGCGTCGGCTCACGACGTGCTGGACGCGATCGGCCTCGATGGCGCGCTCGCCGCTCGGGGGCGGACCCTTTCCGGGGGCCAGGCCCAGCGGATCAGGCTGGTCAGGGCCTTGCTGGCGGATCCGGAGTTTCTCATCTTGATCGAGCCTACGAGCGCTGTCGATGCCCATACCGAGGCTGCGATCGCGGCCAATCTGAGGCAGGCCAGGCACGGTCGCGCGACGGTCGTCGTGAGCAACAGCCCGCTGCTGCTCGACCAGGCCGACCAGGTCGCGTTCCTCGTGGGCGGCAAGGTCGCGGCGATGAGCACGCACCGGGATCTGATAGCTACCAACGAGGCCTACATCGCTGCCGTCGCCAGGTCAGGTGAAGTGTGACCCAGTCCGGTGCGGAGACGATCCTCCCGGTTGCCAGCGGCACTCAGGTGGTCGCGCACACCCGGCGGGTGATGGCCAAGCGCTGGCGCGAGCTGAGCGCCGTGGTGGCACTGTACGTGGCCGCTACGATCGCCGGGCTGGTCCCGCCTCGGATGCTGGGGTCGATCGTCACCGCGGTGCAGCACGGCACCACGGTGCGCGCGATCGACCTGTACGCGGTCGTGATCGCGGTCGCGCTCATCGCGCAGTCCGTGCTGATCAGGTTCGGCTCGCTGGCCGGGGCCAAACTCGGCGAGGCGCTCCTGGCCACCTTCCGGGAGGATTTCATCGCCGGGGTGCTCGGCCTGCCGCTGTCGACCGTCGAACGTGCCGGCAGCGGTGACCTGATGACCAGGTCATCGCGGGACATCAACGCGCTAAGCCAGACCACCAGGCAAGGTGTGCCCGCCATGCTCACGGCCGCACTCGCGGTCACGCTGACGATCGGCGCGATCGCCGTCGACAACCCGATACTGGTAGCTCCCTGCCTGATCGTGGTCCCGCCGATCTGTGCGGTCGCTCGCTGGTACCTGCGCCGGGCGACGGCGGGCTACCTCAGGGAAAGCGCGACGTGGGGCGTCATGACCGACAGCCTCGCCGAGACGGTCGAGGGAGCCAGAACGGTCGAGGCGCTGCGGCTGGAACCGGCGCGGCGTCGGCGCGCGGATTCCGACATCGCCAGTTGCTTCGCGGCCGAGATGTACACGCTCAAGCTCAGGACGGTCTTCTATCCAGCCGCCGAGGCGTCGTACATCCTGCCGCTGGCCGGAGTGCTGAGTTTCGGCGGCATCGCCTACCTCAACGGCTGGTGCACGCTCGGTCAGGTGACCGCGGCCGCCTTGTACGCCCGCGCGCTGGTCACGCCGATGGAGCAGCTCATCGACTGGCTTGATCATCTGCAGCTCGGCGCGGCATCGCTGGCGCGGCTGCTCGGCCTGGCCCAGGTACCCGCCGACCGGCAGCCAGGTTCGGCTGTTCCCGGCGACGATCGGCTGCGGGCCGTCGAGGTCAGCCACGCTTATGTGCCCGGGCACGACGTGCTGCACCGAATCAGCCTGGAGGTGAAGGCGGGGGAGCGGATCGCGATCGTCGGGCCAAGCGGGGCGGGCAAGTCGACGCTCGGACGTCTGCTGGCCGGGATCAGCGGGCCGGATGCCGGCGAGATCAGCGTCGGTTCCGTGCCGCTGATTGAACTGCCGCTCGATGACCTGCGCGGCCAGATCGCCCTGGTCACCCAGGAACATCACATCTTCCAGGGCACGCTGGAAGAGAACGTCACCCTCGGACAGCCAGACGCCGGTGCGCAGGCGGTGACCGCGGCGCTGAGAGCCGTCGATGCGCTGGACTGGGCGCTGGCGCTACCCGAAGGCCTCGCGACGGCGGTCGGCGCGGGCGGTCTCACCCTGTCGGCTCCGCAGGCCCAGCAGATCGCTCTGGCCCGGCTCGTACTGGCCAATCCGCACACGCTGATCCTGGATGAGGCGACTTCGCTGCTGGATCCGCGATCGGCCAGGCACCTGGAGCAATCGTTGTCGGCCGTTCTAGACGGCCGGACCGTGGTCGCGATCGCGCACCGGCTGCAGACCGCCCACGACGCCGACCGGGTGGTCGTCATGGAGGACGGCCGGATCAGCGAGTCAGGGCCGCACCGAGATCTCATCAAGGCCGACGGCGCCTACGCCGCACTGTGGCGTTCCTGGCACGGTAAGTCACCAAATCGGCAAGGGCCTGACCGCCTTACGCAGCCCGAGATTCCACAGGATCCTGTGCATAATCCTGTGGACAATTCGAGTACAACTGCCTCTCGCGGTGGATAAGCACTACCGACTCTGTGGATAGCAAAAGAATCTTGCATTTACTCGCCGTACACCTTGTGCGCGTAGCCCAAAAGGCAGTAGAACTGCTTTCACCACCGAAGCGGACCCACCTGGGGGAAACCCCGGGACCGGTCAGGCACTGGGAAACTGGTGATCGGGCTGGGAGTCCGAGGTCCGGTGGACGGCCAGGCTAGCGCACCGGCCGCCGAGTCATCGACGTGTTAGCGCGCCCTGGTCGAGCAGGCCCCTCCATCTCATACATGGAGGGGCCTCTTTTTTGCCAGGAACAATTCGCTGGCAAAACGGCATACCGCTCTTAAGGTCTGCCGGAAATCGGCAGGCTCGCCGGAAATCGGTCAGTGCCGTTTTCTGAGCGGCCTTCTCTGGCCCGTCTCCTCTACCGCTCATTTCGCCCGATCCGGTCAGCTGAATGTGTTCCCACAACCTTATTACCGGGATGTACTAGCTATTGTTTCATTACTGATTCCATATCCTCAATCACTCCGCGTGTTTGCTTGGCGACGCCTTGGTTGCAGTGCGACACTGGCCTGACCTATCGGCCCTGGGACACCCCCGGCGCACCAGTTGCGCGGCCGACACTTCGACCGCGAGGGGAGCGTCAGCCGGGCGTGCGGATTCAGATGGCGATATAGATGGGCCTCATCACCGATATGGGCGGACCGGCCGACGAGTACGAAGCAGTGGCTCTGCCCCTGCAAAGCAATCTCAACTCGGCTGTCTTCGTCCGCCGCTCGGCCAGGCCAAGCCGCCGGGCCGTACTGCACCTGCACGAGCTAGCCGACTCGCTGGCGCCGTCTGACCTGGTCCGCTGGTACAACGAGCGGGGATTTCATTTCTACCTGGCTGACGTGGACACCTCTGGTCAGGTCGAGCCGACCCGGCGTCGGCAGGCCAGGCCGCAGCAGGCCCCGTTCGGCACGCTGGACGCGGCCTGCGCTCACCTGAAAGAGACCGACGGAATCGACGCGATCATCTTGAGCGCGCAGGGTTCAACCGCCCTTACGGCCGCGACGTGGTGCGACACAAGGCCCACAGGCCGGCCCGTCGAAGCGCTCATCTTGTCGAGTCCTGACTTCGGGCGGGCCAGGGTCCGGCTCGATATCGGCTGTCCTGTGCTAGTCATCTCGGCCGCCGGTCCCTGGCGGGATAACAAGCGGGCCAGACGCGGCCAGGAGTCGGTCCGTCTCGGCCAGCACGTGACCTGGCTTCAGATTGACAGTGCGGCCCAAGGGGGGCGACCCCCTGTGAACCCCCGCGAGTCCCCGGGCGCTGACGTCCGGCCCGACGCATTGCCCACTCCCGCGCGGCGGCGCCTATTCGACGAAATGGGCCGCTGGCTCGGCGCCTATATGTACGGCCAGGTTCGCGATCAGTTGCTCTGAGGGCGGCGGCGAGTTTCCCGTAGCGTTCGGTAACCGGGCGAGCGCTGATTGAACCGGATTGGCGCATCCGCCGTGTTCATCATGACGCCCAATCTCGCGAGTAAGGGGAGCGAATTGACCAGTATCGGTGCCAACCAGGCTCTTCGTCGGCGCTGGATCGCACGCGCGGCGACGGTAGCGCTCGCGGCAGGCAGCCTGACCGGCCTGACCGCTGGCCTGACGTCGGCAGCGCAGGCAGCCCCGACGGCGGCGCACAAGCTGAAGGTCGTCAAAATCGTCACCAGGAAGCCAATCGGCAAGATGTTGGCCACCATCAAGGGCAAGGGCGCCAGCCTGTATTACATGCCCAAGGGCACCTGCGGGAGCACGTGCCAGACCTTCTGGCCGCCGCTGCTGCTGCCCAAGGGCTCGAAGGCGACCCCGACCGGCGTGGCGTGCCTGGGCACGGCCAAGTTCGGTAAGCGGCTTCAGGTCACCTACCGCGGCAAGCGGCTGTACACGTTCACCTCGGACAGCGGCGCCAAGGTCACCGGCAACGGCGTGGCTGGCTTCAAGGCGGCGAAGGTCAAGACCGGGAAGTGCCCTAAGTAGTACCTGCCGGCAGCCCGAGATCGCGAAGATCACTCCTGAGCTGGGCGGCGGTCGTGAACTGGATCGCGACCACGCCCAGTTCGCGAGCGACCGCCACGTTGGCGGGCATGTCATCGATGAAGGCCGTCGCCGGAGGCTCAAGGCCGTACCTGGACAGCAGGATCTCGAAGATCTTCTGATCGGGCTTGGCCACTCCCTCAACGCCTGAGATCACGCAGCCTTCGAGCAGCTCAAAGAAGTCATACCGAGCGCGCCGAAGCACGAACTTCTCCGGCTCCATGTTGCTCAGCGCGAAGCAGCGCACGCCTGCCGATCGCAGTTCGCTGAGCACCTCGACGGTCTGCGTCAGGACCCCGCCGATCATCTCCTCGCCGCGCTGCGACCAGGCCATGATCAGGTCGGCGTGCTCCGGGTGCCGGACCGCCAGCTCCCGGCACGACTGCTCGGTGTCCTCGCCCAGGTCGTGGGCCAGGTGCCACTGGCTGGTGCAGATCCGGCCCAGGAAATCGTCGAGCTGCGCGGGATCGGGGATCAGCTGGCGATACAGGTGCCGAGGATTCCAGTCCAGCAGGACACCGCCAATGTCGAACACAACCGCGTTGATCTTCGCCGTCGCCATGGCCAGACCGTAACACCCAGCCATTTGCTCCACCCGGGATCAGGTCGGTGATCCAGGGCATCAGGCCGTGACCTGGACCTGGATGATGGGGTAGCCGGAGGCGCCGTTGGGTTCCGGGGGTTCCTGGACCGCAGTCTGGGTGTAGCCGGTCGCGTCGGTGGCGCGAGCCTCGATGATGTGGTTGCCTTCTGGTGCGTCCCAATCGAGCATCCACTGACGCCAGGTGTCGATGCCTGGGACCGCCGCGAGCTTGGCCCGCTGCCACGGGCCCTGGTCGACGCGCACTTCCACCGCGTCGATCCCCTTGTGCTGGGCCCAGGCGACCCCGGCGATCGTGGTCTGGCCGACCTTCAGCGGGGTCTGGCCGGTCGGCAGGTCGATCCGGGACTCGGTCTTGATCGGTGCCTGCGCGAACCAGCCGCGCTGGGCCCAGTAGGCGACGTTGGAGCGGTAGGTGGTCACCTCGATGTCGGTGATCCACTTGCAGGCCGACACGTAGCCGTAGAGACCCGGCACCACGCACCGGACCGGGAAACCGTGCGCGACCGGCAGCGGCTTGCCGTTCATCGCGACGGCGAGCATCGCGTCCCGGCCGTCCATCGCGGTCGCGACCGGAGTGCCGCAGGTGAAGCCGTCGAATGAGGTGCAGTAAAGCTGGTCGGCGCCGGCCTTGACGCCCGCCTCGCGGAGCAGGGATGCCAAGCTGGCGCCCAGCCACTTCGCGTTGCCGATGTAGGGCCCGGCGACCGGGTTGGAGACGCAGGTCAGCGTGATGTAGTCCTCGATTAGCGGACGCTTGATCAGGTCTTCGAAACTCAGGGTCAGCTCGCGGCGGACCATGCCGTGGATCCGCAGTTGCCAGCTAGACGGCGGGATCTGCGGCAGCACGATCGCGGTGTCGACGCGGTAGAACGCGGAATTCGGCGTGATGAACGAGCTGAGCCCTGGGATCTTGAGGTCCACTCCGGCCGGAAGCGGCGGGGCGTCGACGGCCGGCTTGGGCAGCCGCAGCGCCTTCTCGGCCTGGGTGACGCTGGCTCGCTCGCTCAGCACGCGCCCGCCCAGGTAGGCGACAGCAGCGACGCCGGCCGTCGTCGCGCTCGCCTTCATGAACTGGCGCCTCGGCGGTTCTGTGACCTTCAGGCTCACCGTTCTTGGCGTGCTCGGCTTCCTCGCTTCATCCGGTTTCGCGCGAGGACCCGGCTGCTCCGTACTGGGGGCCGGCCCCGCGTGCCTGATCAGCAAGTACATGGCGGCAGCGGCCGCCGCCGATCCGACCAAGGTCGGCAGTACGTCGGCCGGCCCCGACGTGGGCCTGGTGCCAGCCGCGATCAGGCCCACAGCGGCGAAGATGCCGATGCCGATCATCCCGTACTCCAGCTTGCGCTGGGCGAGGCTCCCGATTACGGCGGCGAAGACGGCAAGGACGATCAGCACGCCGATCTGGAGCACGAGCTTGTCGTGGGAGCCGAATTCCTTGATGGCGAAGTTCTTGACCGCGGGCGGGCTAATGTCGATCGAGAGTTCGGCGACAGCTACCACGGGCGAGCCGACCGGACCGGTAAGCCCGGAGACCAGGAAGCCCACGCACACGCCGACGGCTCCGGACAGCAAGCCAGCGAGCGCGCCGCGGGGATGGAAGAGGTTGGTGAGGATCACACTGATTATTCGTACCAGCGCGCGATGTGGTTTGGGCCAGCATCCAAACCGATGCGTCACCGGTTACGAATAGAGGATGTGAACATGTCTGACGGTGGCTCGACCAGCGGGGGCAGCGACCGTAACCTGTTCGGGGCCGCGCGTCCAGCCGTACCTGGGCGCCGGGGGCTTGATGAGTTGCTGCCCGCCGTGGCGATCGGCGACCAGCGTGCCTACGAGGCCGTCTATGACCAGGCGTCGGGCTGGGTGCTGGGAGTAGTGCGGAAGGTGCTGCGCGACCCGGCGCAAGCCGAAGAGGTCATGCAAGAGGTCCTGCTCGAGATCTGGCGAACGGCCAGCCGGTTCGACCCGGCCCAGGGGACCGGCGTCTCCTGGGTGATGACCATGGCCCACCGGCGGGCAGTGGACCGGGTCAGGTCCGAGCGCAGCCACACCACCAGGGAAATACGCGCCGCCACCGCCACGGTCGACTACGACGAGGTGATCGAGGCGGTCGAGGCCAGCCTGGACCGCGAGCGCGTGCAGCGCTGCCTGACCTCGCTCACCGAGCTGCAGCGGGAGTGCGTCGGGCTGGCCTACTACAGCGGTTACACCTACCGCGAGGTCGCCGAGTTGCTCGGCGTACCGGGCGGCACGGTCAAGACCAGGATGCGCGACGGGCTGATCAGGCTCAGGGACTGCCTGGGGGTGGCGTGACGACCTCTGACGAGTTCGAGCTGCACACGCTGGCCGGTCCGTTCGCGATGGACGCGGTCACGGCCGAGGAGCGGGCAAATTTCGTTGCCCATCTGGACGATTGCCTTCAGTGCCGCGACGACGTGCGCGAGATGCGTGAAGCGACCGCGCGGCTAGGGATAGCAGCGGCGGTACGGCCGCGTCCTGAGCTGAGAGAGCAGACGATCAGGGCGGCACTGCGGACAAGTCAGCTCGCCCCGGAGATTCTCGGCGAGCCAGCCGCGGTGGCAGAGCCCGCGCCGGCCGCGGATGATGGGCCGGCGCCGGCGGAGGCCAAGGGCTCGGTCCTGCGGCAGCTGGCCGGGCGGGTCCGGCCAAATAAGACCCTGGCCATGATCACCCTCGCCGCCGCGGCGCTGATCATCGGGGTAGCCGGCGGATACGGCCTGGTGGCGAACGATGTGTCGAGGCAGTTGCATCACGCGCAAACGCAGGACCACGCGATCGACACCGTGCTGGGCGCACCCGACGCGGTGATCATGACCAGCCAGGTCAGCACCGGCGGCAACGCGACCGTGGTGATGTCGCACCGGCTGCACTCGCTGGTGTTCAGCGCGCACGGCCTGGCCGCGTTGCCGGGCGGCCGGGCCTATGAACTCTGGCTGATGGGCCCGTCCGGGGAGCGGCCAGCCGGAATGCTCAAACCGGACCCCGGCGGCATGGCGGGCCCGGCCGTCGTTTCCGGCTTGGCTCCGGGAGACATGATCGGCCTGACCATCGAGCCGGCCAAGGGAGCGCCGCAACCGACCTCGGCGCTCATCGTGGTCATCGGTCCGCATCGCTAGCCGCCCAGCGCATCGCGCTAGGTCAAGACTTCCTCTAGCGGGGCAATAATTCTGCGGCGACGCGGCCGCGATCCCGTTTAGGCCGACCAGGCGGGGCAAAGGTGTTCCCATGCGTCCCAGCCTGGCCTCGATGGCGGTGCTGCTGACCCTCGCGGTCGTCGGCTGCGGTACCACCACACCGTCTCCGGCCTCGCCTACCGGGTCGCCGGTCCCGGCCACGAACCCGGCGGGGGCTTCGGCGGCCGCGCATGTCGGTTCGGGCTGCGGCTTCATTCCGGAACGCGGTTCGGGCAGCTTCAAGTCCATGAGTACGCAGCGAGCGGTCTCGGCGGTGGCGAGCAACCCGCAGCTATCGGTATTCACCTCGGCGATCAAGACCGCGGCTCTGGACGATCGACTCAACGCCCTCCATGCTTTCACCCTATTTATTCCAGTTAATAGCGCTTTCTCCGCGCTCTCCAAGAGCCAAGTGACCTACCTGCGCAAGCCAGCGAACCTCGTGCGGGTCGTGCGGCACCAGGTGGTGCCGGCCAGCGTGACGCCAGCGCGCATAGCGCGCGGCGTCACGGTCTCGTCGTTGTCAGGCGCCAGGCTGACGCTGGCCAAGCATGGCCCGCATTATCAGGTGAACGGGGCCACGGTCGTGTGCGGCAACATCAAGACCGCCAACGGCACGATCTACGTGATCGACCGGGTGCTGCTGCCGCACCACTGACGGGAAGACCGGCAGCGGGGAACAGCCGACAGGACGGTCAGTCAGGAAGAAATGAGAGTACATTGCAATCCGGCTGCGCAGGTCGGCATTCGGCGCGCGCTCGCCGGTCGGCAGGCTAACGTGGCATCGTGAAAGCATCGCCCGAGGCGCAGCTGCGGCTGCTGGAAGTAACGGACATCGATGCGGAACTCGGCCGGATCGCTCATAAGCGACGAGGTCTGCCCGAGCACGCTGAGATCACCCGCCTGACCGATCGTGATCTTGTGCTGCGTGATGCGATCGCAGCCCTGACCGCGCAGAGCAGCGACCTCGGCCGCGAGCAGAACAAAGCCGAAGCGGACGTGGAGCAGGTCCGCACCCGCATCAATCGTGATCGGCAACGGCTCGATGGCGGCATGATCGCCTCGCCCAAGGAACTCGAGAACCTGCAGTCCGAGATCCAGTCGCTGCAGCGCCGCCAGTCTGATCTGGAAGAGATCGTTCTCGATGTGATGGAGCGGCGCGAGACTAACCAGACCGCCCTGGACGAGTCGACCGCGGAGCGAGCCTCGATCGAGTCCGAGTTGCATACTGCGACTGCCGCCCGGGACGCGGCCCTGGCCGAGCTGGACGAGCAGGCCGCTAAGGCGACCGCCAAGCGTGGTCAGATCGCCGAGTCGATCGCCGGTGAGCTGCTGGACCTGTATGACAAGCTGCGGGTTCAGCACGGCGGAGTCGGCGCGGCGGCGCTGCGGCAGCGACGATGCCAGGGCTGCAACCTGACGCTCAATACCGTCGATGTGAACGCGATCAGGGCGGCAGCCGACGACGAGGTGCTGCGCTGCGAAGAATGCCGGCGGATTCTGGTCAGGACGACCGAGTCGGGCCTGTGAGCGGGCCGCCCGGGCCAGCACATCCGGCGCAGGCTGAGCCCGAAGCCGGGGGAGCGGCGCAGGCTGACCTTTCGTCGCGGGAGTCTGAGCCGGCCGAGAGCGGCGGGCCGGGATGGGGAAGGCCGCTTGGAAAGCCGACTACGACGCTCCTGCTCCGGCACGGGCAGACCGAGTTGTCGGCCGAGCGCCGGTTCGCCGGCCGGGGCGATATCCCGCTCACCAAAGAGGGAGTCCGCCAGGCTGAACTGGCGGCGCGGCGACTGGCCGGAGTCGGGGCCACTGTCGTGATCACCTCGCCGCTGCAGCGAGCGCACCGGACGGCGGAGGTCGTCGCCGAGGTCGCGGGGGTGCCGCTGGTCGTCTACGAGGAGCTGATCGAGGCTGACTTCGGGGCCTGGCAGGGCCTGACCTTCGGCGAGGCGGCCAAGAGATGGCCGGACGAGCTCGAGGCCTGGATGACCAGCCCGGATGCCACGCCGCCCGAAGGTGAGAGCTTCGCGATGGTGGCGATGCGGGTGCTGGCCGGGCTCGACCGGCTGATGGCGGACTACCCGCACCAGACGACGATCGTGGTGAGTCACGTGACGCCGATCAAGACTCTGGTGTGCCGGGCGCTGCTAGCGCCGCCCGAGGCGATGTTCAGGATGAATCTTGATGTGGCCTCGCTGTGCCAGATCGACTGCTTCGACAATGGTTCGGCCGTTTTGCGATCCTTGAACGACACCGCGCACCTGCAGCAGGCCAGGCGTCGCTGGCGCTGAACGCGGGTTGCCCTGAGCGCCGCCTGCCCGGCAGGGCATACAATTTCGGGGAGCGACGGGCAAGCTGGCCGGGCGGTCGCGTCGGTTCCGGTTCGCCGGGACCGCCGAGGAAGGTCCGGGCTCCGCAGGGCAGGGTGGTCGGTAACGCCGACCCGGGGTGACCCGCGGGAAAGTGCCACAGAAAACAGACCGCCGCCGGAACTGGCGTGCCAGTCCGGCGGTAAGGGTGAAACGGTGGTGTAAGAGACCACCAGCGCCGCAGGTGACTGCGGCGGCTTGGTAAACCCCACCTGGAGCAAGGTCAGAAGGGCGCGATGTCGCGACGCGACGTTGTGCCTGCGCGGACGTTTGAAGGCGGCTCGCCTGAGTCCGCGGGTAGACCGCACGAGGCTGTCGGCAACGGCAGCCCTAGATGGATGACCGCCGGCCCGCGAAAGCGGGTGCACAGAACCCGGCCTACAGGCCAGCTCGCCCGCCGCCCAGCCTTTGACCTGAGTAGATGCGAGGTGCTCGTCTGTGCCCAGCTTGACGTTCCCGCCGGGCCAGGCCGTGGGCACGCTCGACTGGGCGGGAAGGCGGCAAGATCGGGCCGGGCCGGTGCTGGCCCGGGGCTTGGTGACCGTCCCAGACGGAACCGCTATCACCTTGAAGGTGATGGCCATCGATTCGGTGCGGCGAGCCGACCGCGAGCACAGGGCGGCGATGCAGAGCACGCTCACCATCCGGTGGCATCGGCCGGACGGTTCCGTGGAGACCGAGGTCCGGGAGGATCCGGCTGGGAGCTGGGAGATCACTGGTGGCACCAAGCCAGTCGACCTCAACTTCCTGCGCCAGCTCCCGGCGGACAGCATCATCGACTTGCACCTGCGCGCGCCGATCGTGCCCGGGTCCTTCGGCTCCGTGACGCACCTCGCGCCCGGGCTCTGCGGGCTGTACCTTGCACGGGCCGAGCTGACCGACGATGCGCTCGCGCACGTCAGCAGGCTAGGCGGCCTGGTCTACCTCCAGAGCTGGGGGAATCGGTTCACCGACAGCGGCGTGCAGCAGCTCGGGTCGCTCACGAGACTCGAAAGCCTGTACCTGGAGGAAGA
>Ga0134128_10001166_pt1 | contig 34828 bp, 53 predicted proteins | sample KB31754_FD_96462 | JGI IMG/M metagenome (GOLD analysis project Ga0134128, IMG submission 96462) | Terrestrial soil microbial communities with excess Nitrogen fertilizer from Kellogg Biological Station, Michigan, USA - KB3-175-4 | ecosystem: Environmental > Terrestrial > Soil > Unclassified ...
TCTATTCATACGCAGCAGGAACCACCACTCCTCAGGTGACGTATTCGAATTCGACTGGAACAACGAACACTAATCCAGTTGTGCTTGATTCAAGCGGATATGCCGATGTTTGGCTCGATCCAACTCTAGCCTATAAGTTCGTTCTCGAAGACTCGAGCAACAACGTTCAATTCACTGTCGATAATGTCAATTATCTTTATGGTCTTACAACGTGGAGTGCAAACACAACGTATTCTCAGGGCGCTATAGTTGAAGACAGCTCTGGCTACGGTCTTCTCTATGTTTCTCTCGTCAACAACAATCAGAACAACGCATTAACTGACGTATCGGCATGGCGAATCTTCGACGGCAATGTCAGGTCTATCAGCACGAGCTCTTCTGCATTAGTTACTGACAACCTCATTAGATCAAACAGCACAAGTGGAAACATAACCGTCACATTGCCGGCTTGCTCCACCACTCCTGTAGGAAAGAAAATAGTCATTAAGGACGTTGGATCTGGCGGAAACTCTACAACCATCTCAGGAAATGGTTCAGATACAATTGACGGAAACAACACCTATTCCACATCTCTGACTCAATATGCTTCTGCGGCGTTTACCAACAACGGAACGTCATGGGATGTAAGCGGAGTTATCCCGAATAACGTAGCGCTCCCAGGAAAAAATGTAACAGTCTCAGGAAATCTAATAGCCACAACTGTAGAGGCTTCCCCATTGGTTGTCATTCGCGGGACAGTAAAAAGCGATGGAACGGTTGTTGTCGGAACAGGATTTACCCCATCTACATCTGGCACCGGGCTATATCTTCTCACTTGGTCAACAGCCTTTGCATTTCCGCCAACCGTTGTGGTCTGCGCTTATCATGATTCGGCGGCAAACGTTGCGGTTGTAACTGGAGAATCAACTACCACAGCAAATATTAATACATTTACATCTGGAACATTGGCCAATTGCTGGTTTTCTTTTGTCGCGATTGGGCCCAGAGCCTAATGTGATTTTGTAAGAGGCCCCGTAGCTCAATGGAAGAGCACCGCGCGAGGACCGTGCCCGCGTAGGAGGTCGCAGATTCGAAATCTGCCGGGGCCGCCAAGTTTTGGATAACGATACGATCGTATTGCTTAGACATACAATGGCTCAGGAGGAGGGATTCGAACCCCCGACCGATCGGTTAACAGCCGATTGCTCTACCAACTGAGCTACTCCTGAACATAAAATAAGCGGCGAGATAAACCGAACAGTCAAACCTCGCCGCCATCTCTCGACACCATGTCGAAAATCTTCAGCGCCTTCGAAAAATATCCCATGTGATGAACGCTAAAATCGGAATTACAAATCCAAGAGCAAACATAACCTGGTTCATATCTTTCCTTTCATCGTCGCGGCAGGACCGGTGGAAGAAATTTTCATGCCCTTCCGCTACAAGGGTATGTCCACCGACTTGAGTGCCTTGCGAGGCAACCTGCCGCTCCGATTATCCTGAGTGCCGGGCTTGAGTACCGGCTTCTGGCTATTCAATGCCCGCCGAATTTACGGCGACGCTATCCAGACCGTTGACCGTGCGTGTCCTTCCACGCCGACTCAGGAAACTTTGTTGATAGTTGATAATTTACTTTAAACCCTCAATTAAATAAACGCATGGTGACCATGACAATGCCACTAAAACCAATTCCGGCGACAAAGCCATAGAGCCATGCTGTGCAGTGAGAATTCATTTTTCCTTCTTCATATCGGCGATATGGGCGAGGGCTTCGCGAGCCTTGTAGTTACCTTGCTCATGAATATCGCCGACTAGGTGATACGTTCCTGGTTGAGCGCAGACTTTCAACGCCTCTTCCGCCACGTCGAGCATCGCCTGAAGTCGTTTCTTCGATTCGATTAACTGTTCAATTACAACACTCTTATCTTCAGAGACTTCTCGGATTGAATTGATCTCCGCCTGGCGTGCGTCGTATTCTCGAGCCAGCAATAAAACCTCGCCGCAGCTTAATGGTGACCGTTCTTCGGGACCTAAAGCCATTCGGTGCATTTCGGCTTGTTTTGTCATGTGCGCCAACCTATCTCGCAGTTCGTCGGTCATTGTATAGGAACCAGTTTTTCTGTTTTTTCGTCATACCGATGACATTTGTTGCATTGGTAAAATCCGCCATCAGGATGTTGATTACACGAACTCCATTCCGTTGATCCGCAGCTTTTGCACGCAGATACTTCATAACTGGGTAAATGGTTTAGTTCATCACTCATGCTCACGTCGCTTTCGCGGGGGTTGGTCAGCAAATTACCACCATAGGATCTATCGGCGGAGATAGCGGCCAGTTTTTAATGCCAGTACCAATAGGTGGGTTTGGCGGAGTTGGATCAGATGGAATTACAACTTTATGCGTAAACACTAGCGCCAAATGTTCCTTGATCAGCTTCACCTGTTTTTCGGTGAGAGAGTCAGCATCTGTCATTTCGAAAAATCCTTGCAGCCAGTAGCAAAACTTGTCCGACGCCAATCTGTAATCCGGCTCATTTGTTTGAATCATTCATTCCCTTCCTTCCAAACTTGTCGTGCGGGCCGTGGAACACTGCTTTACGTTTACTGTCTTTAGGATTCCGCCCATACGCTGGCAGACAGCACCCGCACGCGCCCTATGCCTAAGCACGGGGAAAACTCTATCCGCGAATTCTAGCAAGCTCCGATTCAATACGACGCTTTTCTCTCAGCAATCTAGATTTAGCGGCTGTATTCGAAAGCCATTTCGCAGCTGCCCATCTGGTTACCGCGACACCGTGCTTGCTCGCAATTTTCTGAACTTCCTTCAAAACAGTTTTTCCATTATCAAATTTTGGTTTCTTCATTTTTCTTCCTTTCCTAAGCACGGGGCGAAATTAATTCTTCTAGCGAACGGAGAGTGTTTGTTTCAGTGTCCCATCGCTTAAGAATTTCATTGTATCTGAGTTGAGCCGAAGCATGTTCTTGAGCTGCAATGTCCGCCTCTTCAGTCCAAAGCTTTTTCTGATCGACTGACTTTTGATAACGTTTCGCCGCCTTCGATGCATTCGTCATTGCCTCTTTAAATTCATCTGGAAGCTTGCTTATATCGACACCTAAAAAATTCATTCTTTTGTTCCTTTCATTCTTCTTTAAAGCACTCGGACAGCGCTTGGCGTGCCTCATGCGAATAATGTTCAACTAGCGAGACTTCTGGCGAAGTGCATCCGACACATTTAGGGCGAGCGCTTGCAATATGTTCCAACGCACTCTTCATCCTCTCAATCGTGGTGAGAAGTTCTTGAACTACTTCGGGCTTAAGATGCATTATCCAATGTCCGGCTTCTTTGTTTTGATGCTCGATAAATTCCCTGAGCTTTTTAAGTTTGGATTCTTTGATCATGGCATCACCTTCAGGTTTACATTCATTGACTGCACAGAACTCTGCGGCCAATACACTCGGTTAGAAAAGTCACTCTCATTGCCAGCAGCATCGAACGCCGTCACGGCGAATTCGTATTGAGTGTTTGGAGCTAACCCCGAAACGGTCGCAGTTGTTGTATTCCCATCGACTTCTAGATTGTCTGTGAAGTCGTCGCTTCCCAATCCCCAATGCAGTCTGTAACCCGCGACAGGTACAGACTCAGCATCCCATGCGAGCGTCACCGAAGTGGGTGCGGGCGTAGGTGTGGGAGTTGGGGATGCCATCTGGCAGGCGGACGCGAAAATAAGCAAAGGAAGGATGCGTTTCATTCTTCAGCCTTCTTATCGAGCTCGGCGATCAGGGCGTCGGCATAGTACAAGGCTCTTTGTGGCAATTTTGTTTCTTCGTTTACCGGTGAAAGGTCTGGCCAGGGGTAGGATAACAACCCATGCATCGCCATCGCAGCGAAGAGTTCGCGCTTGGTGAGCCCGCCTACAGGCTGAAGCGAAGTCCATTCACCTTCCTTTTTAAAGCTAGGAAATGCCGGTTCGTTACCCTTACTCATTCTTCCATCTCCGGCGCGTTTTTGCATGCACGACAAAAGCCGATTAGCCCACAAGCCATGTATCCAAGGCCTATAAATGCGCAGATTAGGCAGGCGCTCACTCCGACCCCTCCACTAAATACTCGTACCGCTCGAATTGCCGAATGGGCTTACCTCGATGCTCAAAGCAATACTCACTTGGCCTCATGTTAAAGGTGAATCGCTTTCCGCATGTTTTGCATTTGAGTGTTCTACAATTCATGCAAAGACCGGTGTGATGATTAGTTTGTTTGTAGCAATCATCCTCTGCGCACTTAACCATTTCTGATCTATGGCTCATTGGATAAGCCCTTCTTCATAGCAGTCGAGTATGTCTTTGATTGGAATTATCTTGTGCGCTTTACTCCCCTGAACACAGACCATTCCATTATCCCATTGAACAACCACTCGGATTGGTAATCCCAATTCTTCTTCGGCTGATTTTCTAATGCTTGGAGTTGCCAAGAAGTCTTCAACCTTGGCTTTGTTGCTTTCGCTGAACTTAACTTTCATTCCACTCTCTCCTTCACAATCACATGAATCCGTTGTCTATTCCGAGATCAACTCCGCGTTTCTTCATAGACTCCAGAATCGCAAGCATTGCACACCCACCCTCGATCTGAGGTATGTCGTGTTCGATCATGGCTTCAGTGATAATATTTATCGCCATGGCGATTACGTCTTGGTCGGCAACAATTTTTTTCATTATTCGGTCCTCTCCTTCACGATCACTTGAATCTTTCCCTGCTTAGGTTTGCATTTCACCCACCTGCAGTCCCATGCACCGGTTACTTCGAGTGTGTCGTTTTCGAGGATCATGATTCCCATCCGGGCAGAAGCCACGAGACTTTCTTTTTAATTTCTCGATACTCTTTTGGACCTACGATATCGATTCTTACATCTGGGTAATATCTCTTCATGCGATCGAGCTTCGTTTTGCTCTTTGGGTCCATCCATCCCTTAACTTCGACATAGTATGGAGGAAGGGCTTCTGAGTCCCAGATCTTAAAATCCGGAGTATAAAAACGGCACCCGCGTTTGATTTTTTCGAACCAAAACGTGTCAGCCTCGAATTCCCACCTATGAACTTCTCCGTGTTTAATTAGAAAATTAAGATAACGGGCATAATTGGCTTCCCATGCGGATCTAAAATAAACTCCGCCCAAGTCTTCTCGCTTGCCCTTTTTGGATCGTGAATATCTCGGATGAAGCCTTTTCTCGAATTGATATCTTGCAGAGTTGTCACTTTTAAGCTGAAGCATCTGTTCGGAATTAAAAATATGGTTCGGGTCGGACCATGCCGCCTTGCACTTATCCGACATTTTCTTAAGTGATTGTTCAGAATGCTTCTGCCCGGTAAATCCTTTTGGGTGTTTGAACCTGGACCATTTACCGACGTGACCGGAATGAATCCCGTGTTTAGAAAACCAACCCTCCACGGCTCGAGCAGAAACATTAAATTTCTCTGCCACCGTCATTGTAGAAACTGGGTGATTAGCCTTTACCCAATCTTGAATCTCTTGAGTAAATCCACTAGTAAAACCCTTGTATGGTGGTACTTTCTTGTACCCCATGTCTTTCCTCATTCGGTTGAGAGTAACTTCAGAAACTCCAAGCATAATAGAAATCTGAGAATCAATCGGAGCCGGTTTTCTATTGTCGATTGCTCTAAGCATTTCCATTTTCTCTAATCTTCTTTTTTTTTGAGTTTCACTCCTTGGCATATATCCTTCTCTCTCTAAATATGTGTTCGCTTAACCCTCTCAAACATTCTGACCCAGAGGCCCGAGCTGAGCACAAAGCAATACCAACGTAGCGATTACTCGCCGTACTGCCTTGATGCGTAAAGCACTTCTGACCCTTCGGCCGTCGCCTTCACACACACCTAAGCGATGACACACGCTTTCGGCGGATGGCTTCACTTCCGGGTGTATGCATCACCCAGCGGTTACAGCGCAGATCCAATCCCAGTCTCTCAACCGGCAATACCCTGCTCTTGGTCCCTAGAACTCTCCGATAGGACCACTACTCACTCAGCGTCCGTTGTTTGAATCTCCAACACTGAATGCACTACCCACTTCGATTGTCTTGGTTTCCATTCCGAACGCACGACCGCGACCATGGTCGATAGAAAATGCAATTCGCCCGTTGGGCTCTTTCGCATGAAATTTGGATATTTTTGGGTGACACCTGGGTGACAGAGAGGGGAAAAGAGGCCTAAAACACCGTAATTCGTGAAAACGAAAAAACGGGCTTACGCACAGGTAATCACTACGGAATGATATGAATTCAGTGACTTGTGAAAGAGAGTGGTTAGGACTTAAAATCCTGGGCCCCGATAAGGGGCGTGCCGGTTCGATTCCGGCCCTAGGCACCAATATCATTAAGGAATTAGCCACGATCACCCCCTCTAGATCCTGTGGATTTAGATTTTTTGGGTGACACTTGGGTGACAGAACCAAAGCCTAAGCGCTTACCTTTTTCAGTGAGATGCTCAATATCCTTCAAATCGTAAAGAGCGGTGACGGCTTCACTTGAATGTCCAAGTAGCTCCCTGATTTCTGCACGCGTAAAGCCGCCGCGCTTGGCGTTTGTTGCGAAAAACTTTCGAATGGCGTGCGGAGTGAACCTTTCGACTTTTGATCGTCTCAGGGCGTTCTCGTGCACCGTACGGTATTCTTCATAGGTGATGAAGGATCCATCTGGCTTTGCTGCGATGAAGTCTGTCGGACGCGTGTACTCGGTATTGCTGCGACGCGCGTTAATAGCGTGTTTCAGAGTCGGGAATAAAGGAACGACATTCTCACCCTCTTCGCCTTCACCCTTCGCTCGGTCTACAACCGCATTCCTATTGTGCCTATCGATCAACCTACCGATTCGAGCTGTGTTGGTTTTGAAGTCAAAGTCCAGGTACTGAAAGGCCGCCGCGGCCATGATGCGAGCCCCGGTCCACGCCATAAGCTCCGCTAGAATTCCAAAGTGAGATCCCTGAGCATATACCTCGGCAAGGTATTTATTCCAGTCTTCGGTCGAGTTTACTTTGCCAAACTTAACCCTCTTTTTCTTCTCTTTAACTAGAGGGATTCTTGTAACCGGATTGTGCTCTATCTTTCCATCCATGTAGGCGTCTTGGAAAAACGCATTCATGAGTGCGCGATGACGGTTCCTATCAGCTGGGGCGTGACCTAACTCAAACTCAATGTAATCAAGCTTCTCTTTGATCTCGCTGGTAGTAATTTCAGCCATTGGTCGATTGCCAAAATCTTTAAGCCAGTAATTTCTAAATCTTCCTTCATCCTGGTCGGCCGAGACATTCTTCTTATAAACCTTTTTCAGGTAGGCCTTCGCTCGATCGATGAAAAGGATTTCTTCTTTAGGAAGAGCAAGCCCCCTCTTTTGAAGCTGCTTCTTTCGCACCTCTTTTTGTTCGAAAGCTATCGCGTCTTCTTTCTTAGCAAATGACGCCGAGACAACCTTTCCGCTCGCATTTCGGAGCTGTACTTTCCATTTGGATTTACGTCCCTTTAGAAATTGAACCATTTAGCCGAGTTTCCTTTTTGCTTCGTTATTGAGATAAGTCTCAAGGTCACTACGGCTAATTCTATAGGTTCGACCAAGCGGCTGTACGGGCAATTTTCCAGAAGCGATGGCTGCGTAAATGATTCCAATGCTGCAGTCGAGTATGGCCGCCACAGTCTTGACGGTGTAATACTTGTCTTCAACCTTGCGCTTAGTGGTGATAATGATTTTTTCGGAAGGCTCACGCTCTTCCTTCCACCATTCACGTTTCTTTAGAACGATGACATCGGCTTTCATCTACTCTCTCGGTTGGCCCATCTGTTTGGCCATTTCGATTTCGTATTGAGCGATAATAGGCTCGGCAGCTTTAACCATTTCTCTTGCCCAGAATGGCGGCTCAGAAAGTCCCCTTTTTTTCCATTTCTCCCATTCCGATAAGATGTAGGCCCTAAGCTGACCAGGATCCGATTCGTGAACATATTGTTTGGCAAGAGGGCCGTATTTAATTTCAATGGCATGCGGGTCGATAACACCATCTGATCCATCTTCGGGTGGCTGCTCTGGACCAACTCTTCGGGCTTCTGCTTTGATCGACTCGACTTCTGTTTCATCGAGCATATTAAGGCCACACACCGAAAGCGTGACTCGGCGCTTAGCCTTCGTTTCCGCTTTCATCATGGCGTTGGCGCGTTGATCGCCTTTTAGTCCTGCAACAGAAACAGCGCCCGTCGCTGAATCTTTACGCCCGTCAGGTAACGTTGCCTCGGCGGTAACCACGTAAACATCTTCAATCAGTTCGCGGCTTGGGATGGTGATCGATACGGATTTGTTAGCCCGAAGCTGTTCCGCACACCCCTTGGTCGCGTAAAGCACGAGTTTATTGTTTAGGGTTATGTACTCAAACGGCTTTGTGAGCGGATTCAGGCCGAGCGTGCTGCACATTTTTTCGAAATAAACCAATCGCTCAACAGGGCTGAGCTTTCCCAAGTCACCGTTTACAAGTGCTGCCTCTATGGCCTTCATCGAAGCTTCACGAGAAACGTCATTAAAAGAACGCGCTACTTGGTTCATAGGGCACTAGTCCTTGCGACTTCTACGGCATCAATCAAGAGTGCCTGTATTTCTAAGAGAAACATGTTGCAGCACTTCTCTTTTCCCATTCGGATCTCTTCAATCCTTTTGCACGCAGTAATTATTTTCGAAGAAACATATTTTAAATCTTCTTTTGAAATCGTGGTTTCTAGGCTCATACAGACACCTCAGACGGCTCCGCAGCCGAGTGTTTCAGCGTGAGGGTCCTCTTCAGTGAGAACCTTCAAACCTATTTGTTTATGTCCATCTTTGATTAGTTCTAATTTGTTGAGAAAGTCATGACGCTCGATCTTGTTTGAAGTCCAGTCGTCAAAGAGATCTACTGTTCGATAATCCGAGAAGATGTGAAATGTGAGGTCGTTCATTCTCGTCCCTCCGCTTTGGCGATGGCTAAATTTGCCTTACGAAGTGCTGATGAGCACGCACCCTGAAATTCTGTGTCTAGGCGATACATTTCGGCCGGGTCTCCCTGAATCGCTTGGAATAAATCCTTCAGCGCCTCAAGCATCTCCGGCGCAGCAGTGATGAGTCGAGCGTTGATTTTAGATAGTTCAATCGCCTTTTTGATTTGAGTTCTGTGTTGTCTGCCTCGGCACGTACGACCATGAATCTCTCGATCGTTGGCGTTTTCTTTTGCTGTGCCCCATTTTAAATTTTCGATTCGATTGTCTGCACGATCACCATTAAGATGTCGGATTTGAAAACCGAGCCCAGGCTTTGCGCCGAGGAAAAGTTCGGCCATAAGTGAATGCACAAGCCATTTTTTTCGCTTTCCATTTAAAACAAGCCGCACAAAATGATAGCCGTCTTCATTTGGAAATGTGGTTAGAAACCGCGTTTCAGTCCCTCGCCACGCAGACTTAGACTCAATTCGTGCATCTGGATAAATCGTGTAGCACCCTATTTCTTTGGGCGTATGCTTACTCATGCGAGCTGCCTCTCGAAGAACTCTTCGATATTGACTTGATTGCCGTCCGCATCTCGCCAAATTGTGAAGTACTTTACCTCCCCACAGCACGAGGCTTGAGTGGTGCTCCATTCGTTCTGGCAGAACGGGCAGACTTCGATTGAGTCGAAATTCTGATCTAAAATGTCGCGGAGATCGTATGAATTGGGATGGCTCATGATGCCTCCCCGTGAAGCTGGGCATCAACAAGTGAATCAACGTCCTCTTCCCTTCCCCGATCCAGGTAGCGGTCATAGGCATTATCAAGAAGGATTTCGATGTGGAGTCCGAGCTGATCGCGATCGATCACTCCACCGCCGAACAATGTGAGAATATTTGTGAGCTCTTCGCTGAGGGCCTTAGAGTTATCAATCTCTTCTAGAGCTAATTGACATTGTGATTTACTCAGGTACATTAGCAACTCCTTAATACTTGAGTTGAGGAAACAATTGACTTAATCTGTTATGCAGCTTCTGGCCCCGACCCGTCCGAAGTTGCGTCGATTAGATCGTCTTCGGAAACGTCCATTAATTTGGCCATGGCTTTAATGGTGTTCGGATGAGGATTTTTGCCAGTCATCATCGTTCTCACCGTTGGATAGGAGATACCGAGTTTTGAGGCCACGTCCTCTGCTCTCAGTTTGTTTTCACGCATCCATTTCTTCATCAGCTCACCGTTCATACAAAATTTATAACAAATTTATGTGTCACTTTCAATATAAATTTATATGAGCAAGGCATTGATATCATTCAAGAAAAATTTATCTCGCTTAATGGATGCCAATAATATGTCTCAGGGCGATGTCGCGAGACTGAGTGGAATGAAACAGCCGGTAATAAGCAGGCTTCTTAGTGCGGATAACGAACCAGGTCTGGATACAGTAGAAAAAATAGCCGAACTTTTGGGATTGAGGCGTCGGACCTCATCAAGACTAAAGAGCCAAAAGTGGCATCATTCACTGTCATCCAAAGGGAGATTATCCGAATCGTCAGTTCGCTTCCCGATGATGAGCTCAAACCGGTGCTTCCCGTCATCAGACTTCTCGAGACTAGAAAGCAGAAAAAGCAGGCGTAATACCTGTTCATTGATGCTGTCGATGCACTCCCTGATTTGATGAAGTTTCTTCATAAATTCTTATCGGAATATTATTAAAGAAATCTAGATGTATTCCGAGAAGACGGACATGAGAAAATTACTCATCGCTATTGCTATAGCTATCCCATCTTTTTCGTTCGCTGGACCCGGTCGTTATCAGCTAGTCCAACTCGGCGTCGCTCGTGCTGATCAATTTTTACTAGACACTGAAACCGGAAAAATATGGCGCTCTATGTGTGGCCATCAAAGTGGAACTAATAATTGCGATTATGAATACTGGGAGCCAATGGATGTAATGGGAGTATCCGCAACGCAGGATGAAGTGTTTCAAAAAATTAAAGCTAAATCGTTTGACCCTCAGAAATACGTTCAGGAAAACTCTAAACAACCCTCAATAGACGACTTGACTCCTCACCCAAATCAGCACGGGCCATGGGAAAAATATCAAAAAGGGAAGCAATGAAAACCGGAGATGGTTATAAATTCATTCAGGTAATACTTGTTTTGATTGGATCATTTTTACTTGCCAGTGGCGCCAATCCTCAAGCGGGTCTCGCGGTATTCCTATTGGTTATCTCTACACTTTTAATAGATATTCGCGCATCAATTCTCGCGAAAGAAAAAGCATCACAAGAACTTGGAATCTCCGACCATTAATTATACTTCCGGTGTCGCGTGATGTTGCGAGATAAGATCTTTGTTTAAAAGATATCTGCGCCAATACTCATCGGCGTGACCAGACGACAATCCAACTCTCTCTCGATTGGCCGCGCCCTGGCCTTCGTTCCAAGATTTTATTACGAACTCCTCGACGCCTCCCTCGGCCTTATAGAGTCGTCTCAAAAGCTTTGCCCCGATTCTAATCGTATAGTCCGGGTTATTCAGCTTCTGAGCATTTGCGATGATGTCGAAATCCCTGGCGGTCTCGGGCCGAAGCTGGAGAAGTCCCCAACTCTTTCCATCCTCGGACACCGAGCCCTCAACGTCGTCGGGTTGGATAAGACCGCGGGCGACGCGCGGATTTAGGCCTAAAGATGACTCGTCGATCATGATGGCCTTCATCCATAGCCAAGGGACCTCAAATTCATCGCATTGCGATTTCATGAGGACATCCCACTTTGACCAATTCTCTCCAAAATCAGAGGGTTTCATCCGCATCACCCCTGTTTGTTAAAAATGTCGTTCACCTGGTTGTTGATGTTTTGGTTTTCGGTTGTAACGGTTTGATTCGTACTTTGAACTTGAGTGGAGTTAATGACGTTCTGGCCTGCTTGCATCCATTTCTTAACGAATCCCCAGAGAAAGAATCCACCCACACCTAAGACAACTGTCGCTGCAATAACGAGAATCGGGCTTCCCGTGACACCGCCAATTGCGGTTTGAATGAATCCCGGAATGCTAGAGCTAATCAGGCTCGAGAGCCAGTTCGCAGCGGTGCTCATTTGCAACTCACTGCACTTCGTCCAGACGAGGAGTATTGCACTATGCATACTCCTTCCCAGCTTTGATAGCCGGAATCTATGGGCATAGATTGATATTTAGGATCTAGCGTCCTGACAAAGACCTGGCCCTCGACCTGAAGTATTGTTTGGATTCCAGTTGGCGGCATGACTTTCATCGTCGCTGTCGCATTCATGATGACGTTGTCGCCTATCTGCCAAGTAGGTCCGAAGAAATCGACGAGAGGAACGTCAACGACAGAGCCCGTAATGCCGTAAGTCTTTGTGATGCCATTAGCCTGAACGGAAAGTTGACCGTCGTAAATAATTCCGGGAGCATTGGGAAGAATGGCTTGCCAGGATGCATTGACAGCCGTTCCTGCAGTGGGTCTACAGATACCAATCCCTGAAGAGATAGGTCCATCGCATCCGCGAATAACAAGTGTTAGATCGTTTGAACCGATGGCACTTGGAAATGGGTCTGCGACGTAATGTGCGCAGGATGCCATCGCGAGTACCACTGCGGCTCCGAGCCAATATTTAGGCTTCAAGCAATCAACTCCTCAGCGCCATCGATCAGTTCCATAAGAACTTCTCTGGCCTTCTTGCCGAAGAGCTTTCCGCTTCTTTCCTGAAGTCGGTCGTACCTGGCTTTCGCATCTGCGGGCAGCCAAATAGTCACAGCTCTTCCACCCTTTAGACTCTTTTTATCTGGCGCCTTAGCCGGACCAAAATCACCTAAAATTTCCCTAATCGTCTTCTCACTCATAAACCCAACTATAATTAAAAGTTATTAGTTGTGAATATAAATATAAGTTTTAGTTATACTAAAGAAATGACCTGAGTAGGCTTGGTTTATGGGGTCATTTAGCGCTGACGGCAAAGAACCGCAAATCAATGCGCTTGCGCAGGTTCCGGTAACGGGCGCTGATTGCCCCAACAAATCCAAAGTCATCGACGAGATCCTAAAGCGTGAAGAGCTAAACGAACTAATGTTCGAAGCCCTCTGTGGCGACAAGCGCAGGCCTCTGGAAAAGGCAAAGGATCGCGCTAATGGCTGAGCTCAACATTCATTGCCGCTACGACAGCATGGTGATGATTCCTCAACTGAGACCGCATCCCAAGAATCGTAATATCCACCCCGCCGCTCAAATCGACCGCCTGGCAAAGATTATCGCCTACCAAGGAATCAGGGCTCCAATTGTAGTCAGTAAGCGCTCAGGCTTCATTGTGAAAGGCCATGGAACTTTAGAGGCAATCAAGCAAAACGGCTGCGAACACGCGCCTGTCGTCTACCAGGATTTCGACACAGAGGATCAGGAATATGCATTCGTACAAAGTGACAACAGTATTGCGTCGTGGGCTGATCTCGATCTTTCGGGAATTAATGCTGATCTGGCCGATTTGGGTCCTGATTTTAATATTGAGCATCTGGGAATTGAGAGCTTCACCCTAGACGCTTCTGAAAAAGATTCAAAAGGAATGATGGTCACCTGCCCTCATTGCCAAAAGCAATTCGCAGCCAAGGGTCAGATCAAGCGAGGCTCTAATGCCTAGAGCTAAGATCGAACTCTCCGAAGAAGAATTATCAAAAATTACAACGATGGCAGGCCTTGGTCTCACCGTCGTTCAAATGGCAGCAATCCTCGGAATGAGTAAAGCCACCTTTGATCGAAGGATGAGCGACACAGAAGGCGCAAGTGAGGCGTTAGAAAAAGGAAGAGCAACGGCAGCTCAGAACGTCATGGCCACAGCCTACAAAATGGCCATCAGCGGAAACGTTCCTGCAATGACGATGTTTTGGCTCAAGTGTCGTCAGAGATGGAAAGAGACCAATGTGCACGAGGTCTCAGGTGTCGACGGGGGGCCAATCGATACACGTAACACCTCCGAAATGTCAGATGAGCAAATCTTGGCCAGGATCGAAGAGCTTAGGAAAAAGAGAGAGGCAAATGTCGGAACTTAGAGTTCTAAAAGCAGGTTGGGAATGGAACCCACTCTCTAAGCATAGAAACATGCCATGCATTTGTGGAAGCGGGAAAAAAACCAAACGCTGCCATGGAATGCTTGATGCTGTTCCGACTGATGTCGCTGAGAAACTTAAAAAGGCAATCGCGTATGAGGGATTCCTCAAGGAGGACAAATGAGCATCCCAACTATTGGAATGAAAAATCCTGCCGCTGTCATTCGCGATGTGAAAGCAAGACTTCCTGAGATCAAATCTCTCACTGTGGTTGTGATTTACGATGATGACAGTTCAGACGTTTTTGCCTCTCAAGACCCCTGCGAGATTGAGCGCTCAGCGATTGTACTCATGAGAACCGCCATTGATTTTCAGGGCGAGGGTGATTTCAATGAAGTTTCTTAAGAAGCCCATCATGGTCGACGCTTTCCGTTACAACGTAGATTCAACTCCTGATTGGTTCAAGGATGAAAAGGCGGTTGTTCACGCGCTTAAGATCGATAGCGATACGGTTTTTTACACTCGAGAGGGTCAAGTCGTCGCTCACAACGGTGATTGGATCGTCAGAGATTACGCTGGCGATATCCGTTCGCATACTCCAGAAGCTTTTGAGCAAAACTACGAAAAGATCCAATGAACCAGGCGGAGATTCTAGAAGAGCTTCACCTGAGCGAAGAGATCGACAGACGCAGGGTCGCGCGTACTGTGGATTGCTCAAAACTCACTAAGCAAGAAGCGCACGAGGTTTACGTAAGGATTATCGACTCTCGAAACATCGATGCCGAAAGAAAACTATGTAAAACGGATTTGTTCTTTCTCATCGTATACGCAATGAACAGACGGGATGTCGATCACGATTGGCTCTATGCGAGATGCAGAGAGGTTAACGCTAATCCTGATGGGTTTTTGGATCTTTGGGCTCGTGACCATTACAAATCCACGATTATCACATTCGCTAAAACCATTCAGGACATCTTAAACGATCCTGAAGTTACGGTTGGCATATTCAGTCACACGCGTCCCATCGCGAAAGCCTTCTTAGATCAAATCAAGCGTGAGTTTGAATCAAACGAAAGATTGAAAGAGCTCTTCCCTGAAATCCTCTACGCAAAACCAGAGACCGAATCACCCAAGTGGTCTTTAGATGGCGGCATCATCGTTAAGCGAAAGACAAACCCAAAAGAAGCGACAGTTGAAGCTTGGGGACTAGTCGATGGTCAACCGACCTCGCGACACTTTAGTCATCAAGTTTACGACGATGTTGTGACGTTAGAATCAGTTTCAACTCCTGATCAGATTGCAAAGACCACTCGCGCTTGGGAATTGTCACTAAACCTTGGATCAGGTGAACGAACGAAGCGGAGATACATCGGCACTCGCTATCACGTGAACGATACTTATCGCGCAATGATGGACCGAGAATCAGTTATCCCTAGAATCAAGCCCGCAACGGATAATGGGAAATCCCCGCCTGAAGGAAAGCCGGTCTTTCTTTCTGAGGAAGTCTTACTCAAGAAACGCCGCGATCAAGGTCCCTATATCTTTGGCACGCAGCAATTACAGAATCCTGTCGCCGATAACGCGATGTCGTTTAAGCGCGAATGGCTAAAATATTACAAGACTCTGGGCGACACATCACGCTGGAATAAATATCTGATCGTTGATCCCGCGAATTCTAAGAAGAGAACAAGCGATTACACAGTCATGGTCGTGATTGGGCTATCACCTGATCAGAACTACTACAGGCTTTACGGATTTAGAGATCGTCTTAACCTCACTCAGCGAGCCGATAAACTCATGGAGCTTCACCGTGAGTGGCAGCCAAAACAAGTGGGTTACGAGAAGTACGGCATGCAGTCAGACATCGAGCATATCAAGTATGTGATGGAGCAAAAGAACTACCGCTTCAATATCGTAGAGCTTGGCGGATCTATCTCAAAAGAAGACCGAATCAAGAAACTTATCCCAGTCTACGAGCAGGGTCGCTACTACTCGGCCGAGCGACAGTCGTTTGTCGATTATGAGGGAATCACCCGAGATTACGTCCAACTCTTCTTAGACAACGAGTATCTCGCGTTTCCGGTTTGTGTGCATGACGACATGCTTGATTGCGAGTCGCGTATCATGGATCCAGATCTAAATGCAGAGTTTCCGAAAGAGGCACCTAAGAAAACACAACGATCACAATCATACTCCGGCACCGGAAGCTGGATGGGATGACAACAAGGGGGAATCTATGTGGGGATATGCAAATCAGATCATCGTAAACGGAAATATGGCCTCAGATGTTTATTCAACTCCGTTTCCACTTCTAGGAACTATTGGATTTAGCATTCATCTCATTTGGTCTGGATCTCCAACCGGAACCTTTACGATCGAAGCCAGTAACGACGTACTTGATGACTCGCAAGCACAAGCTGTTCAGAACTGGAGTGTTGTTGGAAATACTTCTCAAGCCATCAGTGGGGCCGGGAAGCTCATGTACAACTTAGACGCTCAATATTTTAGATGGGGCCGAATTCATTACGCGGCAGGGTCTGGGGGGAACGCAAGCCTTATGGGAAACCTAACCAGGAAGGGATTTTAATATGAATATTATCATACCGGTATTGAGTTGCACTATTGGAGCAGTCGTTGGGGCAGCCTTGTATGCCTTGGGACATAAGCATGGCGCGAAAACTGTTGCTCCAAAAATACATCATCCTAGAGTCGAAATTCACTATGAAAAGACGGAGAGTCAATGAAAGCCTTCATTGTATTTCTTCTCATTGCTTCAAATGCATTTGCTGCTGATAATTGGGTAAACATCCCTACGTCTCTCACAGCTAATTCCTGTTCGGTTGGACAGTTTGCAAGCGGAATCAGTTCGACTGGAACTTTGACTTGCTCTGCTCCAAGTGTAACTGGTTCGGCTGGAGGAGATCTAACAGGCACTTATCCGAATCCTTCTGTTGCGACAGTCGGTGGTCAGGCAGCGAGCTCCATCGCAAGCTTAGTAAGTGGTGGCCCTTATCTTCCACTCTCAGGCGGAAGCATGGCTGGAAACATAGATCTGCAGGATAACTCAATTGTCAATGCCGGCGGCATCACTTATTTCAACGGCGGTCAATTGACCGATGACTTGACGGGTGGAGTTTCGATCAACGGTGGGGCAGCCGACATTGATTCAAGCGGAGATTATACGACATCTACAGGAAACATTGGCACTTCGTCTGGAAGCGTTTCTGGATCGGTCGGAAACTTTGATACAGTCCAGGTTGGATCTTATATTACAGGCACTGGATTCAGTCTTGATGCGAGCGATGGGCAGCTTATCACGAACGGCGGTAGTGGAATTAATGCCGATGCTGCGACAATAGACATTGGATCTACGGCCATTGCAATGTCAGCATTGGGTGAAGTCGATATCGGAAATTGCTCGAGCTTTACTGATCCATCTCCCGGAGTGGCATACGACATCAAGGCCGGCGGAGGATGCACAGGTGGTATCTCAGCCATCGGCGGATTCAACTCAAATTCATTCTATGCGATCAATAACTCAACAGTCATTGATAGTTCTAAGAACGTGAGTGCGGCCTCTGTCTCAGGAACTACTGCGAATTATACCGTCTCCGACACAGCTCCGGCGTTCAACTCGAATGCCACTCAAACCACAAAGACTTGTTCTACTGCTGGAAACGTCGTCTTCTCGCAGCCTTTTCAGGGAGCAAATTATAAAAAAGTCGTCGTATATCTAAATGGATGTAATGGGTCCACTTCATCTTATACGTTTCCTGTCGCTTTCTCACATCTGCCTAACTGCCCAAATATGTCGAACGGGACATGCACAGTGATGACGCCAACAACGAGCAGCGTCACTGTATCCACCGTCGGGGTAACAACTGCACTCTTAATTTTGGAAGGATACTAATATGAAAAAAGAACTCATTTTGGCACTCATTCTTATGTCTCTATCGGCCAATGCGGATGTATTTACACTCACACCCGCTCAGAAGCTTCACGAGGCTTTTGAATCTGCAATTAACACACGATTTAACCTACTTGCGATCACAGGTGTTAAACTTTACGGCGCAATATGGAAGAATCCCGATCAAGTGAATCTCTCGCCTTGCCAGGCCTGGTCTGCACTTTCTACTGATGCAGTCACTGTTCGTCACTCGTTTGGGTTTATGGGAACATTTCTAAATTCGGTTAAGCCCGGTGCATTTACTCTAGCTGAACCTCAAGGATATACGCTTACCGAAAATAGTGATGGAACTGTCACTTGTGTTGCTCCGAGCCCAAGCCCTTCGCCCACTCCTTAAAGCGGAACAAACGTCGGAACGCCATTATCGACAATGCCGTAGCCTGTAGACCATTTATTTATTTTGCTTGCAGTATATTGAAGAGGAATCTGTGTGTCGTCTGCCAGATAGCCCGATGTGAATTCAAAGAGCTGGCGATTATGGATTTTTTCAAAATGAATCCATGCTGAGTGGGTGTGGCCAAAGACGCATGACTTTAAAAAGTATCGCATGTGTTTGAAAGCGCCAGTCATAAAACCATGCAGATAAAGAACATCATCAATTTCGATTTGGTCTTCTGTCACGGTATGAACGCCGTCGAAGTTGACCAAATCTTCCACACGAAATAGGCTTTCTGCCTCAGGCAGACGCTCAAGAACGCGCTTCGGAAGACGCTCCATATGATTGCCAAGGAGCTGATATTTTCTAGAGTCAGGCGAGATTCGGTTAATCAGTCTCCACATTTCCTTCAATAACCCAATTCCCTCTTCTAACTCCTGCTTTGGGGTCATGACGTTGTGAGAACGAGGGAATTTTGAGAACGCGTAAAGATCTAACTGATCGCCTAGCTGGATGATGTGAGTGGGATTTACTTTCTCGATGTGTGCGTAAAGAAGAGTGAGCGCCTCTAGATTTGTATATGGCGCATGCAGGTCAGGGATGCAAAGCACTTTTGCCATTCCCTAAATTGTGAACGGGTATTAGCGAAACGAAAGAACTATAGGATTAAGTTTAGTTCTTTATTTTCCGAGGGGCGTCACAGAGAATAAATGGCGGATCGATGGGCTGATCAATCTCCGTAATATAAATCTTCGAATTGTTTATCTATTAATTCTAATTTTTCTTGGATTACTTCGACTAAAGGAAACTTATTTTCAAACCATTCCCGAATTTGACTTTCAATTGAATCACATACTCCTACAGCTTTAGATGCAATAAGCTGTTGAGCATCATCAGCAATATTCGAGTCAACTCCATTTTCAATAAGAAATTCAAAAATATTTGGTTCTAATTCAGAAAAATATTTATCTATCTCTTTACTAAGATCTTTAGAAATTTTCTGAACTCTATATATCTTATTTTTTGGCATTCTCTTCCTCCAACACCTTCTTCAACCGCTCGATCTCGGCATTAACGCCTTGAGGCTCTGCCGTCACTGCAAAGCGAGTGAACTTCTCGCCTGTCACGTCTTCCACCCAAATCATTACGAGACCTTTTCTTGTTTCGGTCAAAATGACGTACCTTCTGTGGCCGATATCGATGGGATTCATCGGTTCTCCCTAAACATTATCTAAAGCTTTCCTTTAACTATCCTAAAGATCCTGCCAGCTCAACATAGATTATGTGGCGGAAATCGACGGAAAAGATGTCGAGTCTAGCGCAGAGGATTCTCTAATCCCTGGCCTAGACGAGGCACAGGGCTACTCTGAACCAACAGACGACGACATTCTAGAAGACGCCCAAGCGAGACTCGCTCTCGCAATTGAAGCCGAAGAAGAAATCAGAAAAGAAGCCTTAGACGATCTTACTTTCATCAAAGGTGATCAATGGCCTTTAGACATCAAAAACCAACGCAACATTGAAGCGCGTCCATGCCTTGTCATCAATCGCCTTCCGCAATTCGTTCAACAAGTCACAAACGATCAGCGCCAAAACCGCGCCTCGATCAAAGTTAATCCTGTTTCAAGTGGTGCAGATGAGGAAACAGCCGACGTCATTCAAGGCTTAATCCGCCACATTGAATACAATTCAAACGCTGAAGCTGCATATGACACGGCTTTTGAAGCAGCCGCTCGATCCAGCTTTGGATTCTGGCGGATCACTACTGACTTCGTAGGCCCAGACTCCTTTGAACAAGAAATCTTACTCAAGAGAGTGAGAGATCATTTCTCTGTCTATTTAGATCCATATCATCAGGAGCCCGACGGGTCGGACGCCAACTGGGCATTTGTGATCTCCGACATGCCTCCAGAGGAATACAAGGCTCAGTATCCAAACTCAAAACTTGCAAGTAACTGGGTTTCTTACGAAGCGATCGGAAACAACAAGCCCATTTGGATTAAGTCCGATGGATGCAGGGTTGTTGAATACTTCTACAAGGTTTTTAAGAACGACAAGCTTCACCAGTTAAGCACTGGCGAGACTGTTTTAAACGGCAAACTTCCAGAGCGAATGCTCGCGGCTCATACCGCAGGCGTACAGGTTCAGATCCTCGATAGCCGAGACGTAAAAATTCCAGTCGTTAAATGGTGCAAACTAAACGGCGCTGAAATCTTAGAGCGTGGCGAATGGGCTGGGAAATATATCCCGATTGTTCCCGTTTACGGCAACGAGCTCTATGTCGATGGCAAGCGCACGCTAGAGAGCGTCATTCGTCATGCCAAAGACCCGCAGCGAATGCTGAACTATTGGAAGTCAGCTGAAACTGAGGCCATCGCTCTTGCTCCTCGAGCTCCTTACATCGGAGCTGAAGGCCAGTTTGAAGGCCACGAAGAAGAGTGGAAGAATGCTAACCGCAGAAATCACCCCTATCTCGAATTTAAGCAAAAAGACCTGGACGGTGCTCCTGCAGGACCTCCACAGCGTCAGGTCGCGGAACCTGCCGTACAAGCAATCACCCAAGCTTCAGCTCTAGCTGCAGATGATTTGAAAGCAACGACTGGCATCTATGATCCAGCCTTAGGTGCAGGCCCTCCTGATCCAAGCGGCATCGCAATATCTCGCCGGCAAAACCAGGCGCAAACTGCAACTTTTCATTTCTCTGACAATCTTAAGCGCTCTCTTAAGCACACGGGTCGAATTCTAATAGATCTCATTCCAAAAGTTTACGATACCGCACGCGCTGCACGCATTGTGAAAGAAGACGGCACTCAACAAGTCGTTCAACTCAATCACAAACATAACGATGAAAGCGGAAAAGAAGTTCTCTATGACGTGACAGTCGGCCGCTACGACGTAGTTGTCGATACAGGTCCAAGCTTTGCTTCTAAGCGCCAAGAAGCCGCGGCATCTATGATGCAGTTCTCACAAGCTGTTCCTCAGATCGCGTCCATTTGCGCGGACATCATCGTCAGAAACATGGATTGGCCAGGAGCTCAAGAGCTCTCTGATCGTCTGAAAAAAGCCCTTCCGCCACAACTCCAAGACGATCCGAAGCAGCAAGAGATTCCACCCATGGTCGCAGCCCGCATGCAGCAGATGCAGGCTCTTCTACAGGATCTTACTCAGCGTCTTAACGAAACGACAAAAATCATTGAGACCAAGAAGCTTGATCTCGAACACAAAGAGAGGGTCGAGGCTTGGAACATTCAGCTTGAACGCGAAAAGTTACAGGCCCAGATCGAAACCGATCTAGCAAAACTTGGCACACAATCTTCAATCGAGCTTCTTAAGCAAGAAGTCGGTGCGATTAAGCATGAGAACGAGCTTCTCAATGATCGCCTGAGACTTCTCAACGTCAATCAACCAATCGACGCATCTCCAGATTTCAACCCACAAGAGGCAGATGGCGGAACTTTCGCTGGTTTCGGTCACGTGGGTTCAGGGCCTACCGGCGGGCCAAACGCACCGGGAACACCCGTGGGGAGTAATCCATGACGATCCAAGTGCAGTCTAATGAACCGAAAGTTGAAACTCCTGCAGCTCAAACTGCAGAAGCGAAAGCTGATGTCTCAAAAGACGCATCTCTATCCGCGCTAGGAAGTGAAACTTCCGAGCAGAAAGAAGTCGCATCAGACTCGGAAACTGAAGCACCTGAGGCAAAGGAAAGCGAATCAGAAGTTTCAGAATCATCTGAGGAAGAATCAAATGAATCTGAAGCAAAAGACGAAGCGAAGGAAAGGAAACCTGGAAAGAAGAAATCCGGGTTTGAGCGCCGAATCGGCAAGCTCAATGCACAGAAAGCCGAGCTTGAGCGGGAGAAGGATTACTGGAAACAAGAGGCGTTAAAAAACGCTACTTCCAAGCCTGAAACCAAAGTCGAAACGAAGCCAGTCACGCCTGACAAAGAACCACAGCCTGACGATTTCGATACGCATGCAGCGTATGTGAAAGCGGTAGCGAAATGGGAAGCAAAACAGGCGATTCAAGAGAGCCGTAAAGAGGATGAACAGAAATCCAAACTGACGGAACAAAAATCGCAGTTTGACTCTCATCAGTCGCGTCTCTCTTCCTTCAAAGAGTCTCACGATGATTTTGACGAAGTAATGGAGAACTTGGTCACAGTGCCAAGGAACGCCATGCTCGAGCAGATCATTGTGTCGTCAAAAGATGGCCCTGAACTTCTCTATGAGCTTGCAAAGAATCCAGACGAAGCAATGCGAATCGCAAAGCTTCCTCCGGTTCAAGCGGCTTTAGAGATGGGCAAGCTGTCTTACAAAATCGCGTCCGTTGCCTCCGAAAAAGAAAAACCAACTGAAACAAAAACAATCACTTCTGCACCGAAGCCAATTGCACCGGTTGGAGGAGGCGGCAAAGCGAACGTTCCAAAGAACCTCGATGAAGCCGCAAAAAACTCTTTCGCTGACTACAAAAAACTTCGTGAGCAGGGGCTAAAAAAACGGAGGCAGGCATAAAACGTGCCTGAATAGAATATGAGTAACTCATTACTCACCCCGAGCATCATCGCAGCAGAAGCTCTGCGTATGTTCGAAAACCAATTAGGCTTCACTCGCAAAATCGACAAGCAGTACAGCAAAGAATTCGCTCGCACGGGTGCAAAGATCGGTAACACGATCACCGTTCGTAAACCATGGAGACCGACCGTCCGTACGGGTACTGCGATTCAAATCCAGAACGTATCTGAAGAAAGCGTCCCGCTGGTTCTCAATAACCAGAAGGGTGTGGACTTCACGTTCTCGATGCAGGATCTGACCCTCACGATCGATCGCTTTGCTGAACGATACATTAAGCCTGCTGTTGTCGCTGTTGCCAACCAAGTGGACATTGACACTCAGACGATGGCTTATCAGAACACCTACAACGCTGTGGGTACGCCTGGTACGACACCTAGCGGTTCCGGCGCATCGGGTGCAATCCTCACCTATCTGCAAGCTCAACAGAAGTTGAACGAACTTGCTGCTCCTTCGGATGGCGATCGTAGCTTCCACATCAATCCAGCTGCTGAAGCGCAAGCGGTTGCTGCGTTCTCTGGTTTGTTCCAGAGCTCGAGTAAAATTGCTGAACAATATGAAAAAGGCATGATGGGCGAAGGCCTGGGCGGCGAATGGTACATGAGCCAGAACGTCCAGAACTATACGTCAGGCCAGCTGGGTGGTTCGCCTGCTGTTCATAACGGAGGACAGACTGGATCTAGCCTCGTAACGAACGGTTGGACTTCGTCTGCTGCTGCTCGCGTGCAAGTTGGCGACGTGTTTACGATCGCTGGCGTTCATAAAGTGAACCCGATCACGAAACAATCGACCGGCATTCTGCAACAGTTCGTCGCAACGGCTGTCGGTTCTTCGGATGGTTCGGGCAACATGACTTTGTCGATTAGCCCTCCGATCATCACCTCGGGATCGACTCAGACTGTGGACTCTTCGCCGATTGACACTGCGGCTTTGACGTTTGCAGCATCCGCTTCGACGCTCACTGCGAACAACCTGCTTATTCACAAGAATGCGTTCACGCTCGGATGCGCTGACTTGGAATTGCCGGAAGGAGTCCATTTCGCTGCTCGCGCACAAGACGAAGAATCGGGTCTATCGATTCGAATTGTACGTGCGTACGACATCAACTCCGATCAAATCCCGTGCCGTCTAGACATCCTGTACGGCTCGGCTGCGTTCAGACCTGAATGGGCCTGCCGCATCTTCGGTTGATCCTAAGGAAAGGGGAATAAAACATGCCACAAGCAAGTCTTGTCTCTACAGTAAACATGAGCCAGGTCCCGAACAATCAGGGGGATGGCACACAGGTCGGTGCTTCTGCGCTTGATCTCGTGGGCTTTTATGGCGCAACACCGGTTGTTCAGCCGACTAGCGCAAATGAAGCAGCGGTAACTACGACTGCTGCTACGACGACGAGCCCATGGGGCTTCTCGACGTCGACGCAAGCCAATGCGATCGTCACCCTCGTAAATCAGCTCCGGGCAGACCTTGTGTCTCTCGGCCTGATCAAAGGGGCTTAAGCGTTATGAGGATCTCGGTTGGATTGCCGCTTTACGACGGAAAGATGGATTATCGCGTCGCAGGGTGCCTTCTAACCGAGATCCCTATCGCAATTCAAAATGGAGATGAACTTTCAATCAACATTTTGAATGGATGTTCAGATCTCGCTCGAGGCAGAAACCAAATCTGCCATGAGTTTATGAATTCGGATTTCGACAGGCTTATCTTTCTTGATTCCGACGTTACTTTTGAACCTGGAAACCTAGTCAGAATGGCTCACTATCCAGAAGATGTTGTTGGCGGAGCATATAGAATCAAAGAAGAAGTCCAAGAAAAATATCCGGTGGCATTTCTACAAGACAAAAAAGAACTCTGGGCAAACGAACATGGATTACTTGAGGTCCAGATGGTTCCAACTGGATTTCTATCTCTATCAAAGAACGCATTAAAGAGGTTTAGCGAAGCCTATCCGGGTCGTACATATAACAGCCGCGGAGAGATTCAGTATTGCTATTTTCAGATCATTTATAAAGACGGCGCACTCTATACCGAGGACTCATTTTTTTGCAGGGAATGGCGAGAAGCCGGCGGACAAATATTTTTAAATCCGGAGCTCACTTTGACTCATTGGAACGGAAACGTTCCATATCGGGGACATATCGGTAACTGGCTTAAGAAGCAAAATGGTTTGCCGCTAAAGGCGGCTTGAGCGGGGGGTCAGGATGACCGGAAAAGATCTCATAAACGGAGCTCTAAGGCTGATCGGAGTACTCGCAGAAGGCGAAACTCCTTCTGCTCAGATGGCTTCTGATGCGCTTCTTTCTCTCAATGATCTGATCGATAGCTGGAGCAATGAGAGTCTCCTTACGACTCCAATTGTGAGAGATGTGCTCGCTCTTTCGAGCGCTGGTCTTAAACAAACTTATACTTGGGGAACGGGTGGCGATCTAAACACCTCGCGTCCTATGCGGGTACAAACCGCTATCATCCAGCTGACTGGATCGAATCCTCCGATTGAGCTTCCAATGAAGATACTCAATCAAGACGAGTATGCTTCTGAAACTCTAAAGACGCTTACCTCTAATTTTCCTCTCTATTGTTATATTGATGAGGCCTATCCGACCAGGAACGTGAGCGTTTGGCCCGTTCCAACTGACTCGACAAATGCCCTCATATTTTACAGCCAGAAGCCTCTCACTCTCGCTTCACTGTCAGGCACCTTTAGTTTACCTCCCGGGTATTTACGGGCACTCAGATTTAATCTCTCGCTTGATCTCGCGCCTGAATACGGCAAGGTGCCAACTCCTGAGCTCATGGAGCTTGCGATCCAATCAAAAGCCGCAATCAAACGAAACAACAAGAAGCCTTATTACTTACAAGTCGATCCGGCCATTCGTGCAAGCCAGGGCACCTACAACTGGAGAACGGATGGTTACGAGAAATGAGGTTTCCCGGGTTCATAGGGCCTAGCTACACGCTTCAGTCTGTGAATGTGGATTCGCAGCGATGTGTGAACCTATACCCAGAACTCAATGAAACTGGATTTGGAGACGAAGGTGAAGTCGCGTCTCTCGTCGGAACTCCTGGACTTAAACCTCTCGTTACCCTTCCAACTGGACCGATCAGGGGCGAATATACAGATACACAAGGCCAGCTTTGGGCTGTCGCAGGGAACGTACTTTATCAGATCTCAAGCATCTGGACCTATACAGCTATAGGAACGCTTAATACCGATTCAGGTCCCGTGTCATTCAAAGACAACGGCAGTAGGCTTGTGGTTGTTGACGGTCCTTATGGATATCAGTGCTCGCTCACTCAGGGCGGAGCAATTAACTACATCTCTTCTGTTACTACTGATAACGGCACTAATAACGGAAACGGAAACTTCGAAACAGGGGACACGACCGGTTGGTCTCTTGCTAATTCTGTATTACAGGATGGAATTCCGACTACCGTTGCTGCATTTCGAGGGGCCTATAGCCAATCCTCCACCGGAAAGACTCCGTCGGTTAATCTTTCTCTGTCAGTAACCTCATCAAGCCCGATCTCTGGAACGTATTCCGGACTTCTTTCAAGTTCGTCTGGGTCCACTGCCGGAGACATGCTCATTTCGAATGTCTTCAATATTAATTCCGTAAATAAATCATCAACAGCCGACATTAGCTTTCAATATCGCGTGACAGCCGGATCGACGAATATGGATCTATCCGGAACTTCATCGAGCAGTTTCGCTGTTTTTGTTTATGACGTGTCTAACGCAGAATGGATTATTCCTGTTGGTCTTTACAATATCACGACAGCAAGTGGAATTGGTACTGCAACTGCAACATTCTCAACGTCAAACAGCGCTCAATACCAGCTTGCTCTCATAAATATCAATGCAACGATAGGCGCCTATACTCTTGAGGTCGATAACTTCTATGCGGGTACAGAGACAGTAAACTTTAATCAGATCACATCTCCGGCCTTTTTAGGGTCCAATCAGGTAGAATTCATGGATGGCTATCTGATTTTTATAAAACCAAACTCTCAGCAGTTTTACCTTTCAGGGCTAAACTCAACGACTTTCGATGCATTAGATATTGGATCGGCGGAAGCAAATCCAGACAACTTGGTCGGTCAGATGGCTACGCAGGAAAATCTATATCTTTTCGGAACTCGGTCTTTAGAGGTCTTTTATGACAGTGGATCCACTTTTCCGTTCCAAAGAATTCAAGGAGCTGTCATTGAAATCGGATGTGCCGCTGCCTTTTCAATCTCCAAACTCCAAAACACAATTTACTGGCTCGGACAAGACGAAGAGGGCCGAGGGGTCGTCTATAGAATTCAGGGATTCGAGCCGCAAAGAATAAGCACACATGCTCTCGAGTACGTTATCTCGCAGCTCGGGGACGTTTCATCGGCTCGCTCCTGGACTTATCAGCAGAACGGTCACTTTTTTTATTGCCTCAATCTTCCGGGCGCAGAAACCACCTGGGTATTTGATGCAACAACAAGCCTCTGGCATGAAAGAGCCTTTTTGGCTCATGGAAAATTCTCACGACACTTAGCCGATTGCCATGCATATGCCTATAACACAGACGTTGTTGGGGATTATTCCTCTGGAACTCTTTACGCACTAGACCCCGGAACCTTTACCGATAACGGAAATACTCTCGTTCGCGAGAGGCGTTCACCCCATATCGCTAAAAATAAAAAGAGGATGTTTCACGAGAGCTTTCAGCTCGACATGGAAACAGGGGTAGGAACTGACGGAACGAACCAAGGAAACTATCCGCAAGCGATGCTTCAGTGGTCAGATGACGCTGGACATTCTTGGTCAAATGAACATTGGGCCGCGATCGGTCCAATTGGATCGCGCCTCACACGTGTGATTTGGAGAAGGCTTGGACAAGCAAGAGACCGTGTCTATCGAGTCCGTATCTCTGATCCAGTAAAGGTTACATTCATCGGTGCCGAAATTGATGTCACTGAAGGTGCGGCGTGATGAGCCAACAGGATCTACCACCGGTTCCATATAAGACTAAAGTTCTAACAGATGGTGGCGTTTTATCTCCGCCTTGGATGGCATGGTTTCGATCTCTATTTTTTAGAGTTGGCGGAAACATTGCTCCGACAAACTCAGAGATTAGCTCACCGATGTCGGCAGTTGGCGACACTATCTATGGCGGAGTCGATGGAGCCGAAACTCGCCTTCCCGGAAATTCTTTAAACACTAAACTGTTTTATACCCAAACCGGTACTGGATCGGTTTCGTCGGCACCGAGCTGGGAACCAATCATTGGATCTGACCTTCCACATCCGTCAACGTCAACACTCGGGGGAGTTAAATCTCTATCCGCCGTTTCGCATGAGTTTCTAACCCAAATCGGAACTGATGGTTCGGTTTCTCAAGCACAGCCGGGGTTCTCAGATCTATCTGGAAATATCTCTGTCTCTCAGATGGCGGGTGGATCAGGCGCAAGTTCGAGCACATTCTGGAGAGGAGATGGAACATGGGGGACGCCATCTGGCGGAGGAACTGGTGTTGTAGAGCTCATCGGGTTGGAAACATCTGTCAGCACAAACGCACTTACTGTAGCATTAAAACAAACAGATGGATCAACTGATCCATCATCTGGAAGTCCTGTCTACGTCGGATTTAGAAGCGCAACGGCAACGAGCGGTGCATATAGCCAGATTTCCGTCACATCTGCTCTTTCGATTACAGTTCCGTCCGGAACTACGCTTGGAACAACAAACGGAAATTCAGCATTAATTTACGTGTATGGCATTAATAACTCGGGAACAGTTGAGCTTGCACTTAGCCTAATGCCAACGTTTGACAACGGAAGCGTTCAGAATACGACAGCAATATCCGGCGGACTAAACTCAAAGGTTCTTTATTCGACGAGCGCCAGAACGAATGTACCCGTCAGGCTCTTAGGCAGGATAAACATCACCGAAACAACGGCAGGAACTTGGTCTTCAAATTCCACAGAAGTTTCAGTTAAGCCGTTTTATATTCCAAAAACCTATTCCTGTATTTCATTAACTGGAACCGGAGGGGGTTGGTCTACCACATCTGCAACCTACACCGATTTTTCTGTCGCTACCACGTCGACTTCAACCACAGCTATTGGATCTCTAAATAATATTGCCTGCGTTCCTGAATCAACAAAGCTTCCAGGAATTACAGCCACTCTTCCAAATCCAGGAAATTATCTCGTCAGCGCAAGCCTTGCAGTAGTCAACCTCAGTAATGGTGCATCTTCCTTAGCTCGACTCATCGGTGGAACAACCGTCATTAACGGTGGATCTGGGTATGCTACAGCTGGATCAAACGGCGCCAATAATCAAAGCTCTGTCACGCTTATCGGTGTCTATACTGCTTTTTCCTCTGGCTCAGTAACATTTAAAATTCAGGGTCGAAGCAGCGGATCAACCACCTGTCAAATAGTTCAATCTGTGGACATGCCGATAACTTTTACAATTGTTGAGCTGTAATGAATTTCACCATGGAAGGTAACGAAATGGATCTAAATAGAGAAGTTGGGGAAATCAAGGAAGCGATGAAATTTCTGATCCGCGACGTTCACGAAATCAAAAAAGACACGAAAACCCTTCTCGGATTCAAGGAACGAATGACTGGGAAAATGATCGCATGGTCGGCGTTATCTGCCTTCGCTGGCCTAGTTGTAGTCGAAGCGGGAAAGATTCTCTTCGACTTGGTTTCAAAGGCAATTGTGAATTGAAAGGAAAATAAAATGGCAAATAAAAGTGTTAGCGTAAACGTTCAGGATTCGGCTTACGACCTAATGGAAGGTCTGGCAGCTGTTGCTATGGCAGTGAAAGCTGCAAAAGCAAGCGGCGTGGCCGCTGAAGTTGAGGCTGGTGTGGTGGCTGCAATTTCTGCTTTCTCGTCGAAAGTATCTGAACTCCAAAACTTGAAATCGGATCTCTTGGCAGATCATTCCGGCTTCTATCGCGGAATTGTTCTCGGCGCTCAGGACTTGATTCAGGACCTTCTCGCCTAATTCCATGACAAGCCGGCAAGAGTTTATTTTGAAGCTCATGAAGGAGGGCCGAGAGTGGGTGAAACTCATCCATCCGGCTCTCCTCACCGGCATAGTTGGATGGCATTTGAAAACTCCACCTTGGTCAGACTGGATCGCGTCTAAATTCCGAAAGACAAATCCATGAGTGCGATTGAGCTAAAGAAGAGCTTCGAAGAGGCTCGCAATGACATCATTAAGCTTGAGCAAGTAATGATGGCTATGCCGGAACGGCGTATTCACATCGAGCCAAAGCACTACTTCGCTCCAGGAATTTACATGCGTGAAATCTTTATTCCTAAAGGCGTCACTTTAACCGGAAAAATTCATAAGACCGAACACATGTGTGTTCTGAGTCAAGGCAAGGTCAGAGTTTGGAATGGGGACGGAACTAAAACTCTTATTGCATCAAGTGTCGTTCCTTCGTCGCCCGGAGTTAAACGCGCGATTCATGCGATCGAAGATTCTGTCTGGATCAACGTTCACCACAATCCAGAAAACATAAGAGATCTAGAACAGATCGAAAAATATTACGTCTCAAATTCATTGCCTGAATTTTTAGAGTTCACGGAACAGAATAAATTAGAGGGAGTAAAATAATATGTCATTTGTCGGAGTTGCCATTGCAACCGGAGTTGCTGGATTAGGCGGAGCACTGATTGAGTCAAACGCGACTAGCAATGCGGCAGATACTCAAGCGGCTGCGGCAAATAATGCAAGCCAGCTTCAATACGACATGTATCAACAGCAGTTCAATGCTCAGGCGCCGTGGCGTCAAGCTGGTGAAACTGCTCTTGGTCAGATGCAGAATCCGTATTTCCAGCAGAAGTTCAACATGTCGGACTTCCAACAGGACCCCGCCTACCAGTTTGATCTTCAGCAGGGTCAACAAGCCATTCAAAGATCAGCTGCTGCGACTGGAGGACTTCAGAGCGGTGGAACGATGAAGGCGCTCGCTAATTATTCTCAGGGAATGGCATCAAACGAATATCAAAATGCATATAACCGTTTCACTAACGATCAGACTAACAGCTTCAATCGCCTAGCTTCTCTTGCTCAGCTTGGACAGACATCTAATGGTCAGATGGGTCAGGTTGGGATGAACACCGCTAACCAGATTGGAAGCAATATGACAGGAGCCGCCAATGCTGCAGCGGCTTCATCTATCGCTCAAGGTAATATTTGGGGAGGATCTCTAAGCGGATTAACCAGCGGAATTGGAAATAATTGGGTTCAATATCAGCAACAACAAAACTATCAGAACATGATGAATTACATGATGATGCAGCCGGGAACAATAAATCCAAACGCAGCTCCGGCATCACAATCACAATGGCAAGAGGGATTTACTCCGCTGGCTAACTAGAGAGAAAATATTACGTCACAAAGGAATATAACCTATGGCAATCGACACAAGTATGTATGGAGCTGTTCAGGCTCCCCAAATTAATATCCCGTCTCCGCTTAGCATCGCTCAACAACAACAGAGCCTAGCAAGCCTTGGTCTTCAGAATATGCAGACGATGCAGGCTATTCGCACTCAGGGGGCTATGAGACAGGCGTTTGCAAACAATGTTGATGAGAACGGAAATCTGAATCAACAAGGATTTCTAGCCGATCTCGGCCGCGTGAACCCAATGGCTGCGATGGAGTACGGAAAGCAATTTAATGAGATGGCAAAGTCTCAGGCTGATCTTCAGAACGCAAGACTTGAGGCTGCAAACAAAACTCTTTCGATCACTGGACCTACCTTTGAAAACCTAAACACAATGACTCCTGATCAGAGAGCGCAGGCATGGCCCCAGACTCTGAAAAACCTACAGTCTCAGGGTGTCGATATTTCAAGAATGAATCACCCATATGACGAAAACATGTTTCAGCAATACTACAATACCTGGAGACAGAGTAAGCCATCACTCGAGAATCAGGCCGCGCAAGCGAATATTATCAACACACAGACAAATACTCAAAAATCACAAGGTGAGATTGCTCAGCAGCCGCAACAGCTTAAGAATCTACAGCTACAGGGGCAAAAGCTCGCTGCGGAAAACGCCCAGATGCCTCTCGAAGCCAAGCTGAAGCAGAGCGAGATCAACAAAAACAACAACGAGAACATGAAGACCGGCGCAGAGGAGCTCGGCAAGTTCAACGAAGACATTAACAATGCGAGCAGCAGAAAATCTACTGGCTCACTCATCGATTCCAGAAACAGAGCTGACAGAATTCTTTCTCTCTTAAAACCATTGCCCGGAGAAACTCCTCAGCAGACAACCGCCAGGCTCAACAGCTATATGCCTCAAGTAGGGACCGAAATCGGTACATCTTTAGCGGCAATTATGCAGGGTGGTGTTCCAAACGAAGAGCTTCAGAAAGAACTTTCACCCGACACGATTCAATCAAAGATTGCTTCGTTGAGACAGAAGTTTAGTTCTGAACCTACCGGAGCTAATCAGGCTGAGCTTTTAAAAGGCTATGGTGACATCGCTCAGAAGCTCCGTGACTTCTCGCAGTCGCGACTTCAGGAAGTAACGACTCGTGCTCGCGCAGCATATCCATATGCAAATAAGTATTACTCAAAGCAGATGGATCAGATCTCTGCTCCGATCACTTCCCCTGGAGCAACATCGACTTATTCAGGCGCTCCAAGCGGAACAACTCAGGGGGGCAATCAGGCGCCTGGTGCGCCTAGTTCGACCAGCTCTTCAATTTCTCCGCCTAAGCCAGGAGACGTTAGGCGCGGCTATGTCTTTAATGGTGGAGATCCAACTAACAAAAACAATTGGAAGCTGGTGAAATGATGTCTGCTGGACCATGGGAAGATTATGCAACTCCTGCTCCGAGTGCCGCTCCAATGGCGCCCACTGCAGACGACAATGGCCCATGGAATGATTTTCACCCCCAGGAATCATCATGGTCCGGATATGGTAGGTCCGCTTGGCAGGCTCTTCAGACAGGACTTAATAAACTAGATTCTTATACAGGGGCGCCAGCTAGAGCAGCAATCTATGCTGCACAGAACGCGCCATCTATTAGTCAAATTCCATCGGCCGCATTTTTAGCAGCCGAGAAGCAGTTCGGTGTCGATCCATCAACCGCTCCAACGGGACAAGCTATTGTAGAGAATGCGGGCATTCCAAAAGGATCAACTGCCGCAAAACTCGCTGGGTTTGGTATGGACATGGCTTCAAACCCACTCACCTATGTCCCGGTTGGCGAGATCGCAGGTGCTGGAGCAAAATATTTGGGCGGAGCAATCGGTGCAGGCGCAGAAGTGGCGCAAGAAGCAGCCTCCACAGTCGCTGCATCCAAACCAGGGTTATTAGCTAAAGCTACTGGAACCGTAGGACAGGTTTTTACCGGTGCAGATAAAAATCTGGCCGCAAACTATGCCGCTAACACTGATCGCATCAATCAGATCATCTCTCGTTATAGTGGTCCGGAAGGATACGCAGCAGCGGAACATGCGGCTGATATTCGTTCGAACTGGAACGATGTGATTCAAGGCACCAGAAAGGAGATGAATGAAAACATCTCTTCGGCCTTGAACACACCCGCCGCGAAGCAGCCCACAATTGCGGTTAAGCCGATTCAAGAATCTCTGCAGAACGCTATCGATAATGCGCATCCAGTTACTCAGGCCGATTCTATTCCAGAGATCAAATCACTGCAAACTGTTCTTAATAAAATGACAGATGCAAATGGAAACATGTCCCTATATGACCTACACGCATTTAAGAAATATGCTCAGGGAATTGCATCTCCGACTTACGATATAGCCGGTAATTCAATTTTCAAAGGTGGAGAGTACGCCGCCAATGCAGCAAATAAAGCGGCGGGATCGGCACGAAACATCCTTATTGCAAACGGTCCTACCGATATATCTGAATCTGAAGCCGTGCTTTCGAAACTTCATAATGTCGAAGACACGATGAATAAAAGCCTCCTTAAGCCAGACGGGTCCTACGCGGCCCTAGGTCGCGCCGGAACAAACTCTGGAAGCACCGAGGCTAGAACCCTTCAGAAGCTAAGCGATATCACTGGATACAATTTCGCAAACGATGCCAAAGATTTCGCGACCTCAAGGCAATTCGCAAACCCAACATTCTCTCCACTTGATACGACCGGAAAGTCTGTTTGGAGAACTGGTCTTGGAATGGGAACCGGTGCCGTTGCAGGCAGTCTCCTTGGCGTAGACCCGAAGGTGGCTGGATTCGTCGGAGGCGTTATGAGCTCTCCTGCAATGCTTAAGGCAGGAATTAATACTGCCAACGTGGCCGGAAAGGCCGTTGCGCTGCCGTTTGAAGCTGCGGCCGCAATGCCTCAGGCTGCGTATTCTGCTCTCAGCTCGCCTGTCGGACGAAATGCGTTTGATGTTGGAGCTAAAGCGATAATGACAAAGAGCGCTCCTCAGATGGCGGAACAACCTTCGTCTACTCCACAAGGAGTTGCTCAATCTAATGTAAATCGAGGACCCTCTTCTCCAACTAAAGGTCCAGACGCTTGGGTGCAGCAAGGCATTCAGAAACTGAACCTTAACGACTTCAATCTCATCAACCGAGTGCTTTCAGATCCAAAAGGAAAACAGCTTCTCATTCAGGCATCGGATCTTGCGCCAAATAGCGCTGCCATGAAAGCGATCATGAATAAAATTCAGAAAGGCTGGGGACAAAAATGAATCTATCACCACTTCTAAAACAGAGGTTCTTTGATGCAAACGGGCTTCCGCTCGCAGGAGGCCTTCTCTATTCATACGCAGCAGGAACCACCACTCCTCAGGTGACGTATTCGAATTCGACTGGAACAACGAACACTAATCCAGTTGTGCTTGATTCAAGCGGATATGCCGATGTTTGGCTCGATCCAA
>Ga0134128_10001167_pt1 | contig 34818 bp, 27 predicted proteins | sample KB31754_FD_96462 | JGI IMG/M metagenome (GOLD analysis project Ga0134128, IMG submission 96462) | Terrestrial soil microbial communities with excess Nitrogen fertilizer from Kellogg Biological Station, Michigan, USA - KB3-175-4 | ecosystem: Environmental > Terrestrial > Soil > Unclassified ...
GCTGTCCTGGGTGGCTTTGATCTTCCTGCTGGCGGGCTTCGGCTGGATGATCATGGCCCGGGTGATACGGGCACAGACCAAGTCCCTGCGTGAACGCGATTTCATCAAGGCGGCCCGGTTCATGGGCGTGGACACCTGGACCATCATCCGCCGCCACGTGCTGCCCAACGTCTCCTCGCTGCTGATCATTGACGCCACCCTGGGCGTGGGCGGGGCCATCCTCAGCGAAACCACCCTGAGCTTCTTCGGCTTCGGCATCCAGGCCCCGGACGTCTCCCTTGGCACCCTGCTGGCCTCCGGCCAAAGTGCGGCCGCCACCCGCCCCTGGCTGTTTGTCTTCCCGGCCACCATCCTCGTATTTACGGTGCTCTCCGCCAGCCTTGTTGGCGACGCCTTGCGCGACGCCGTGGACCCAACCTCCGGAGTCAACCGTGATTAGTCAAAGCAACCACCTCCTGGAGGTCCGTGACCTGTCGGTCACCTTTCCCCAGCCGGGCGGCTCCGTCACCGCCGTCCGGGGCGTCAACTACCACGTGGACAAGGGCGAATTCCTGGGCATCGTGGGCGAATCCGGCTCCGGCAAGTCCGTGTCTTCGCTGGCCGTCATGGGACTGCTGCCCTCTTCCGCGCAAATCAGCGGCGACATCCTCTTCGAGGGGCGTTCGCTGCTGGGACGCAGCGACAGGGAACTGTCAAAACTGCGCGGTGAGGGCATCTCCATCATTTTTCAGGACCCGCTCTCGGCGCTGACCCCGGTGTACACCATCGGGGCCCAAATCGCCGAGGCCCTGCAGCTCCACGACAGGGCCCTGTCCAAGCTGGCCGCCAACACCCGGGCCGTGGAACTGCTGAAGATCGTGGGCATTCCCAATCCGGAGCGCCGCGCCCAGTCCTTCCCGCATGAATTCTCCGGCGGCATGCGGCAGCGGGCCATGATCGCGATCGCCATCGCCAACAACCCGCGCCTGATCATTGCCGATGAACCGACCACTGCGCTGGACGTCACCATTCAGGCGCAAATCCTGGAGGTCCTGCAGAAGGCGAAGGACCTGACCGGCGCCGCCGTGGTGCTCATTACCCACGACCTGGGCGTGGTGGCAGGCAACGCCGACAGGATTGCCGTCATGTATGCCGGCCGGATTGTGGAAACCGGCACCGTGGACCAGGTGTTCCATGCCCCCACCATGCCGTACACCATAGGGCTGCTGCGTTCCATGCCCAACCTGGCCACGGCCGGCCACACCCGGCTTGTCCCGCTGGAAGGGCGCCCCCCACAGCTGAGCAACCTGGCCCCGGGCTGCCCCTTTGCCCCTCGCTGCCCCGTGGCCATAGACGCCTGCCGCACCACCGAACCCCCCTTGACCAGCATTGACGGCGACCCGCTCAATGCATCGGCGTGCCTGCGCGTGGAGGAGATTTCCGGGGGCGCGCTCAACCGCGCCGCACTGTACCCGGTTCCGGCGCCCATTGCCCTGGAGGAACGCGCCGAGGTGGCGCCGAAGACAGTGCTGGCGGTGGACCAGCTGGTGCGGCACTTCCCCCTCACCAAGGGTTCCGTCTTCAAGCACTCCATTGGCAAGGTGCGCGCCGTGGACGGCGTCAGCTTTGACATCAAGTCCGGTCAAACGCTGGGCCTGGTGGGCGAATCCGGTTGCGGCAAGTCCACCACCATCATGGAAATCCTGGAGCTGGCCAAGCCGCAGTCGGGCCAGGTCACGGTGAACGGCCGCGATGTGTCCACCATGTCCGCCAAGGAGCGCCGCACACTGCGCCAGGACATCCAGGTGGTGTTCCAGGACCCCATGGCATCGCTGGATCCGCGCCTGCCCATCCACGACATCATTGCCGAGCCCCTTACTGTTCACGCCGTGCCGGCCAAGGAACGGTCCCGAAGGGTGCGGGATGTCATGGAGCTCGTCGGGCTGGATCCGTCCATGGCGTCCCGCTACCCGCACGAATTCTCCGGCGGGCAGCGCCAGCGCATCGGCATCGCCCGGGCACTGGTCACGGATCCCAAGATCGTGGTGCTGGACGAGCCCGTCTCAGCCCTTGACGTGTCCATCCAGGCGGGCGTGATCAACCTGCTCGAAGACCTGCAGGAAACACTGGGGCTGTCCTACCTGTTTGTGGCCCACGACCTCGCCGTGGTCCGCCAGATCGCCGACAATGTGGCCGTCATGTACCTGGGCCGGATTGTGGAAAGCGGCCCGTCGAGCGAAATCTTTGACCATCCGCAGCATCCGTACACCAGGGCGCTGCTGTCCGCCGTCCCGGTCCCCGACCCCACCCTGGAGCGCAGCCGCCAGCGGATCATCCTCCAGGGTGAGCTGCCCAGCCCCACGGAGGAGATTGCCGGCTGCAACTTCCGCACCCGGTGCCCGCTGTACCAGCTCATGGACCAGGACGGCCAGGAACAATGCCGCACCCTGGACCCGGCACGGCGCCAGGTCCAGGGCAGCTCCGTGGCCTGCCACCATTCCGAACACATCGACCTCATGACACTCGCAACGAGCCAACCATGACCATCTCAAGAAGCACGGCCCCCGTCACCCGCTGGGGAACACCACAATGGAGGAAACAATGAAACACATCAAGAAGATGATGGGAGCCGGCGTCCTAACCCTGGCCCTCGCCGTCACGGGCTGCAGTGCCGGCGGCGGCGGCAATGCCAAACCCACCGTGAACAACAGCAAGGGCGCCTCCGAAACGGCAACCCTTCCCACCACGGCCTGGGTTTCCGCCGACTACGCTGCCGTGAAGAGTGGGGGCCAGCTCACCCTGGCCGTGGACCAGCTGCCGGACAACTGGAACATGCTTCAGGCAGACGGCGCCAACGCTGCCGCCGGGCAGATCATTGATCCCACCTCAGGCGGGCCCGTCAAGATCAACGCGGACGGCACCTGGGCGGTCAACAAGGACTACGCAAGCGATGTCAGCGTTGTCAGCCAAGACCCGCAGGTCATTGAGGTCAAGCTCAACCCGAAGGCTGTGTGGCAAGACGGAACGCCCATGACCTACAAGGATTTTGAAGCCACCTTCAAGGCCAACAGCGGCGCCGACAAGGCCTACCAGATCGCCGCCGACAACGTCTACAAGGACATTGCCTCGGTCACCAAGGAAGACACCGACCAGAACTTCAAGATCACGTTCAAGAACAAAAACGCCGACTGGGCCTCCATCCTCGGCGGCGAGGGCTCCATCATGCCCGCCTCCATCGCCTCCGACTCCAAGGCGTTCAACGAGGGCTACAAGACCAAGCCCATGCCCTCCAACGGTCCGTTTGAGGTTTCCAACGTGGACACCAACGGGCAAATCGTCACACTGACCCCGAACCCGAAGTGGTGGGGCGAAAAGCCGAAGCTGGACAAGATCCTGATGAAGGTCGTTTCCCGTGACGGCCTGGCCCAGGCCTATGCCAACAAGGAAATCGACGCGCTGATCATCGGCACCAGCAAGGACAATTACGACACTGCCAAGAAGCGCACTGACGGCTCCGTCCAGCAGTCCGGCGGCGTGACCTGGAGCCACATCACCCTGAACGGTTCCAAGGGGCCGCTGGCCGACGTCAAGGTCCGCCAGGCAGTGGCCCACGCCATTGACCGCGACACCATGTCCGCCAGCCGCCTCAGCCCCATTGGCGCCCCGGTGACCAACATGAACAGCTACATCTTCATGCCCGGCCAGAAGGGCTACCAGGACAATGGCACGTCAGCCATTGGCTACGACGTTGCCAAGTCCGCTGCCCTCCTCAAGGAGGCCGGCTATGCCAAGGGTTCCGACGGCGTCTATGCCAAGGACGGCAAGGAACTTGTGCTGACGTACACCCTGGATGCCAACAACCCGGTGTCCGAGCAGTCCTTCAAGCAAGTCCAGGCCAACCTCAAGGCCGTGGGCATCACGCTGAAGAACAACACCGTTCCTGCGGACAAGTTCTTCTCGGACTACGTGCTCAAGTCCAACTTTGAGATGGTGAGCTTCGCCTGGCAGGGGACGGCGTTCCCGATCTCTTCGGCTGAATCCATCTTCTACCCCGCAGAAGGCGGCCAGAACTACACGGGCCTGACCGACCCCAAGCTGGGCGAGATGTGGGCTGCCGCCAATGCGGAACTGGACCCGGCCAAGCGCCTGGTGCTGGCCAATGAGATCGACAAGGCCATCTTTGCCTACGTCCCGGTCATCCCCCTGACTCCCCGTCCCATCACGTTCGGCGTGAAGAACGGCCTGGTCAACTACGGTGCCGCACAGTTCCAGTCCATCGACTGGACCACGGTGGGCTGGAAGGCCTAGCCACACCCGCACGTAAATAGGGCCCTCCGGTTTCGTCGGGGCCCAGCCGCCAACCGGTGGCTGGGCCCGGACGAAACCATTTAAGTCAGGTGACGGCGCCCGCCAAGGAAAGCAGCAGCAACAGCACACCGACGACGACGACCGGCACGTTCCAGCGGCGGGTCACCGACAGCTCCGGGCCGGGCTGGGAGGCGGAGCCACCCGCGGAGGAGGCGCCGCCGTCGTGCTTCCCGAGGTGTTTCCCATCGGCTTGGGCCCGCTCCCATGCGTCCCAGGCCGCCTCGACGGCCGCTTGGGTGCGCGGCAAGGAAGCCATGGTGCGGGCGCCACCCGTGCCGGTGAGCATCTTCGGCCCCAGCTTTCCGGCGCCTGGCGCGCCCCAGCTCACGATGCGCCCGGACGCGGTGTCAAGGCTGACGTTTTGCGCCACGCGCACCGCCCGCAGCGCGCTGAAGGGAACAGTGTGTTCCCGCAGCAGGTTGACCACAGCGAGCCCGCCCTGCCGCACTTCCAACCGTGGGCGCCACAAGAGCACAAACAAGGCCCAAGCCACCAGCAGCAGCCAGGGCAGGAAGTGCCAGATGCCCGCCGGAGTGCCGGTCATCAGCAGGTTGAGCGCGAAGAAGGCGCAAAACAGCCACGCCACAACGGCCAGGGCCCTGGTGGGCGTGGAGTGCAGCGAGGCGGCTACAGGCCCCATTGCTCGATGGCCGGCGTCTTCTTGTCCCAGCCCAGGGTGCACACCTTGGCCGTGCCGAGGGCAAAGTGGCGGCCCTGGCCGGCGTCGAGCCCCAACCAGCGCGCCGTGAGGATGCGCAGGAAGTGCCCGTGGGCCACCAGCAGCACATTGGCCGGCATGGTGCCGTCCGGGAGGGGTCCGCGTGCCCGGGCCACGATGAGGTCCGCGCGCGCCGCCACCTGGTCCAGCGTCTCGCCGTTGGGCACGCCGCTGTCCCAGATCAGGTAGCCGGGGTTTTCCGCGCGCACCACGGCGCTGTTGATGCCTTCGTAGTCGCCGTAGTCCCATTCAACTGCATTGGGCTCCACTTCCGCGTCGGGGAAGCCCGCGAGTTCGGCGGTGCGGCTGGCGCGCTGCAGCGGCGAGGTGAGCACCAGGTCAAAGCTTGTGCCGGCCAGGGCGGCGCGGGCGGAGCGGGCCTGTTCTTCGCCCACCTCTGTCAGCGGCAGGTCCGTCAGGCCCGTGTACTGCCCGCTGCGGGACCACTCGGTTTCGCCGTGGCGCAGCAGCCACAGCTTGGGTCCGCCGGGGACCGGAATGTGGGTCAGGGGGGTGGAGCCTGCCGGTTCAACGGAAGTTGAGCTGCTCATGCGGGGGTCCTGTTCTGTTGGGTGGGCTGAAGGGATTGGGAGGCGGTTCGTGCCTCAGGCGTCGTCCGCGGGAGCGTCCTGGTCGGCGGGTCCTGCGTCGGCGGGTCCGGCGTCGGGCTGGGACTCCGGCTGCCCCGCCCACCACGCGTGCAGGGCGGCTTCCGCCTGCTCCGCCGACTGCGGGCCGTCATCCATGCGCAGTTCCAGCAGGAACTTGTACGCCCGGCCCACCACGGGCCCCGGCTTCAAGCCCAGCATGGCCATGATGGCCCCGCCGTCCAGGTCGGGCCGGATGGCGTCGAGTTGCTCCTGCTCGGCCAGCACGGCTATCCGCTGCTCCAGGTCGTCATAGGCAAAGGAGAGCCTGTCCGCCTTGCGCTGGTTGCGGGTGGTGACGTCCGAACGGGTCAGGCGGTGCAGGCGCTCCAGGACGGGTCCGGCGTCGGCCACGTAGCGGCGGACGGCCGAGTCTGTCCAGCCTGCGTCCCCGTACCCGTAGAAGCGCATGTGCAGCTCCACCAGGCGGGAAACAGCCTTGATGGACTCATTGTCAAAGCGCAACGCCTTCATGCGCTTTGCCGTCAGCTTGGCCCCGGCCAGGTCGTGGTGGCGGAAGCTCACGGCCCCGCCCGGCTCAAAGCGGCGGGTCTTGGGCTTGCCGACGTCGTGCATCAGCGCGGCAAAACGGAGCACAAAGTCCGGGCCGGGCACCGGACCGTCCGGGCCGGTTTCCAGGGCAGCAGCCTGCTCCAGGACCTGCAGGGAGTGCTGGTAGACATCCTTGTGGCGGTGGTGCTCGTCAGTCTCCAGCTTCAGTGCCGGCACTTCGGGCAGCACCAGCGCGGCCAGGCCAGTCTCCACCAGAATGTCGACGCCGGCGCGCGGCTGGGCCCCGCAAATCAGCTTGACCAGTTCATCGCGGACCCGTTCGGCGGAGATGATGCTGATGCGCCCGGCCATGTCCTTCATGGCGGCCAGGACGGACGGGTGCAGCCCAAGGCCCAGCTGGGAGGCGAAGCGGGCGGCCCGCATCATGCGCAGGGGGTCATCGGAGAAGGACTGTTCGGGCGTACCCGGGGTCCGCAGCAGGCCGGCCGCAAGGTCCCCGGCGCCCCCGTGGGGGTCCACGAGTTCCAGGCCGGGCAGGCGCAGGGCCATGGCATTGGTGGTGAAGTCGCGGCGGGCAAGGTCGTCTTCCAGGGACGTGCCAAAGGCGACGGCGGGCTTGCGCGACTCGGGGTCGTACGCCTCGGCCCGGTACGTGGTCACCTCAATGAGCAGCACCTCCTTGTTGCGGTTGCGCTTGCGGAAGCCGATGGTGCCAAAGGCCCGCCCCATCTCCCAGTGCGAATCCGCCCACTTCGCTGCCACGGCCAGGATCTGGTCCGGCGTGGCATTGGTGGTGAAGTCGAGGTCCGGTGAGGTGCGTCCCAGAAACAGGTCGCGGACCGGCCCGCCCACCAGGGAAAGTTCGTAGCCGGCATCGGCAAAGAGGCCGCCCAATTCAAGGACGACCGGGTCTAAATTCGAGGTATCTGGCACCATTTCCATAGTCCCTTAAGAATGCCAGACTTTTCCCCGTCCCAGCCGTCGGGGCGAAGCGGCGGCACAGCAAACAGGCTGATCCGCCCTGTCATCATCCCGGCCCAAAGATAGCTAGAGTGGACTGCATGGTCCACCCAGTGCCGCGCGCGCCGAAAAGGGGCCCATTGCCGCCGGCAATGGGCAGCCACAACGCGCCCGCCACGCAGGGGTCGAACAGCCAGCTCCCCACGGTGGAGGAAATTTCCGCCGGCGGCGTGGTGGTCGACCAGCACGGCACGGGCCTTCGGGTGGCGATCATTGCCCGGATCAACCGCGGCGGCCGCCTTGAATGGTGCCTGCCAAAGGGCCATCCGGAAGGCGTGGAGAACTACGCCGAGGCAGCTGTTCGGGAGATCGAGGAGGAGACCGGCATTGCCGGGGACATCCTGGCCCCGTTGGGCAGCATTGACTACTGGTTTACCGTCAGCGGACACCGGGTCCACAAGACAGTCCACCACTTCCTGCTGCGGGCCACCGGCGGCGAGCTGACCATTGACAATGATCCGGACCACGAGGCCGTGGACGTCGCGTGGGTTCCGCTGTCCGAGCTGGCGCTCAAACTGTCCTTCCCGAACGAACGCCGCATCACCGATCTGGCGCAGGACTTGCTGCCCGAATACTTCTAGCGGCCAATCCCCGCCGCCGCCCCTGTGCCTTGCCGGCATGCAGCTCCCATCCGGGTGCCAATGAGATGATGGGGATGATGTCTAACGTAGATCGGGTGAGAATCCCTCCCAAACCCAGCATGCCGCCGTCGAACGCCCCGGTACGCCGCAGCGGCCTGGGTGGCGGCCTGGAAGCTGGCGGTGCGGGCGCGGCTGCGAACAACCGCGGCGCCGGCCAGCCGCAAACGCAGGCGCAGGCCGCCCGTTCCAGCGCCTCCATGGCCGTGGGCACGCTGGCCTCCCGCATCCTGGGTTTTATCAAGGGCATAATTTTGGGCATCGCGGTGGCCGGCACCACTGTCGGCGACCTCTTTGAAAGCTCGAACTACCTGCCGAACCTGATCTTCATGCTGCTGGCCGGCGGCGTGTTCAATGCCGTGCTGATCCCGCAGATCATCAAGGCCAGCAAACAACCGGACAAGGGCACCGACTTCATTTCACGGCTGCTGACGCTGGGCGTGACCGGCCTGTTCGTGGTCACCGCCCTGGTGGTGGTGCTGGTGGCGCCGATCACCTCGCTGTCCACCACGTATTCAGGCAGCCAGTTGAAGCTGGCCATCACCTTTGGCATGTTCCTGCTGCCGCAGATCTTCTTTTACGGCCTCTACTCGCTGTTGGGCCAGGTGCTCAACGCCCACAACGCCTTCAAGGCCTATGCCTGGGCGCCCGTGCTCAACAATGTGGTGGCCATTGCAGGCCTGCTGGTTTTCATCGCCGTGGCGGGCAGTTCCGCCAGCACGCCCCACACCGTGGACAACTGGACAGCGGGCCAGAGCTGGCTGCTGGCCGGCACGGCAACACTGGGCATTGTGGTCCAGTCGGTGATCTTGCTGATTCCCGTCCAGCGGCTCGGCCTGGGGCTGCGGCCCAAGTTCGGCTGGCGCGGCACCGGCCTGGGCGCCACGGCCCGGATCGCCGGCTGGACCATGGGCACCATGGTCATCGGCAACCTGAGCTTTATCCTCATCCTCAAGATCGCCACCATCCCCACCGGCAGCAAGCCGGATTCCGGCACCGTCGCGGACTCGGCCATTCCAGGTGTCTACGCCTTGAACCGCGCCGTGGAACTGTACATCATGCCGCACTCCATCATTGCCCTGTCCATTGCCACGGTAATGTTCACGGCCATGGCACGGGCGGCGGCCGCCCATGACTTCTCCGGGCTGCGCAGCTCCCTCTCCCGCGCATTGCGCAACACGGGCGTGGCCACCGTTTTTGCCGGCGTGGCCCTCATTGTGCTTTCCGGCCCGTTCGGCATGCTTTTTGGCGGAAACCAGGAGTTTGCAGGGCGCCAGATCGCCATTGTGCTGGCCATCCTGGCCATCGGGGCACCGTCCTACAGCATCAATTTCATCCTCAACCGGGTCCTTTACGCCCAGGAGGACGCCAAGACCCCTTTCGTCATCCAGTGCATCATGGTCTGCATCGGACTCGGGACGGCCCTGCTGGCGGCCCTGCTGCCGGCGCCGTTCATCATTTACGGCATTGCCTGCAGCTACACCGTCAGCAACATCATGGGACCTGTGGTCAGCCACCTGTTCCTGCGCGCCCGCCTGGGAGACTACGGCGGCGGGCTGATCCTGCAGGCCCACATGCGTTTCCTGGCCGCCGCCCTGGTTTCCGGGCTGGCCGGGGAATTCGTGCTGATGCTGCTGGGCGGCCGGTCCGCCCAGGGGTTCATGTGGCATTCCATCGCCGCCGCCGTGGTGACGCTGGCGGCCGTGGGCTGCGTCATGGCGGCTGTCTATGTGGTGATGCTCAAGCTCCTGCACGTGCATGAGCTGGACGACATCCTGGCGCCCCTGCGCTCAAAACTGCTTTCCCGGTTGCCGGGGCGCCGGTAGCGGTCCACAGCTTTCACGCCATGGTCCTATAGAATCAGTGCAATTACGGCATGTTGGGAAATTCCGGCACACGCCACCAACGTTACAAGGAGGATTCGGTGCCACAACCCATTGATGTGGGCTCCATCCTGGGCGGCCGCTACAAGGTGACCGGGCGAATCCTGGCCTCCGCCGAGAATGACGTCATCCTGGACGGCCTGGACCAGGTTTTGAACCGACCAGTCAGTATCCTTGTGTCAGCGCCCGCCAACTCCGAAAACCTGACGCACAGCGCCCGCGAAGTTGCCACCGGGGAGCGCGTGTCCAACGTCTCCATTCTTGACCTGGGCCAGCAGGACGGTTCGGCCTACCTGATTGCCTCCCGGACCACCCCGGCAGACCTGCTGGACCTGGTTGTTCCCACGGAACCGTCCGACGCCGGCGTGTACCAGGAGCCGTTCTTCACCGACACCCTGGGCACCGAGATATTTGGGTCCACCCGGGACGCCGCCCCCAGCGCGGGTCCCTATGTCTACGAGGACAACAGCCCCGTGACCCCTGCGCGCCCCGCGCCGCCCGTCAGGCGCGACCCTGCCCCTCCCGCCCCCACGGCAGCCGTGCCGTCGACACCGGCGAGGCAGGCACCCGAGCCGCCCCGCGCCGTCGTGCCCCCAACGTCACCATGGGCCAAGAAGGCGCCCGCACCCACCGCAGCGGCACCCATTGCCCAGGCCGCCACACCGGCTCCCGCCCCGGCCCAGCCCAAGGTTTCGCTCTGGGACGAGCACGACTATGGCTTCATCAACGAGGGCCACAACGCCGACGCCGGCCAGGGCGCCAAGGCCGGGACGTTTCCGGCAGAGCTCCGGGCCGCCAGCGACGACTATGATTCGGGCGACTTTGGGGACGAGCTAGACGAGGACGATTCCAACGCCCCCCGCACCAGCGGCCGCTGGCTGACGGGCATCGTTGTCACCGTGCTGGTCGTGGCGGCGCTGTTCTTCGCCGTGTCCCACATCGGTTCCCTCTTCAATGGCACCCCGGTGGCCAATGGCGGCAACACGAACACGGCCGCCGGCCAGTCCTCCTCCACGGCGCAGGCCACCTCTGCCGCCCCGGCACCCGTGGTGGTTCCGCCTGCCATCAAGGACGTGACGGACATCACCACCTACGCGCCGGGCGTCCAGCACTATGGCGACATGTTCATTCCCCGGCTCAAGGATGCCATCGACGGAAACAAGGGCACCTATTGGCCCACGGTTGAGTACTCCGATGACACATTTGCGCACTTCACGAACAGCATTGACCTGGCCATTGAGCTTCAGCAGGAAGCCACCGTGGGTTCGTTGACCATCAACCAGATTGCCGGCTCCGGGGGCCAGTTCAACATCCTGACCAACAGCAAGCCGTCCCTGGATGGTGCAGTCAAGATTGGCAGCGGCTCCTTCACGGCACCCGATTTCACACTCAAGGCAGCTGCCGGGGTGAAGGCCAAGTACGTGATCATCAGCTTTACCCAGTTGCCGCGGCTGCAACCTTTCGTGACGTACCCTTACGGATTGAAGATTGCCGAGATCAGCATCAAGTAGCCTGTTGGGGGCGGGAGCAGGGCAGCTAGCACCGGTCCCAACGGAATATTTCTGCTCACCTTTTAGTTGTCAATGATCGAACGCCCTTGGACCGAGCCACGTGTGCGTTCCAGGCAATGAAGGAAGAGGAACACCCACCCGTGACCACGCAAGCCACCCCCGCCGGAGATGTCCGCGACGTCATTATCGTAGGCTCCGGCCCCGCAGGTTACACGGCGGCCATCTACACGGCCCGCGCCGACCTCAAGCCCTTGATGATTGCCGGCTCCGTCACCGCGGGCGGCGAGCTGATGAACACCACCGACGTGGAGAACTTTCCCGGCTTCCCCGACGGCATCATGGGCCCGGACCTGATGGAAAATTTCGGCAAGCAGGCAGAGCGTTTCGGCACCGAGGTGATGTACGACGACGTTGCCTCGCTTTCGCTGGATGGTGCCGTCAAGACGGTAACCCTGGCTGACGGCCAGGAATTCAAGGCACGCTCCATCATCATCTCCACCGGTTCCGCATATCGCGAACTCGGCGTTGACGGCGAGAAGCGCCTCGTCGGCCACGGTGTTAGTTCCTGTGCCACGTGCGACGGATTTTTCTTCAAGGGGCAAGAGATAGCCGTCATCGGCGGTGGCGACTCTGCCATGGAAGAAGCTATTTTCCTGACGAAGTTTGCCGAGTCCGTGACTGTGGTGCACCGCCGCGACACACTCCGCGCCTCCAAGATCATGCAGGAGCGGGCGCTGAACCACCCAAAGATCAAGTTCGTTTGGAACTCCGAGGTTGCCAGCGTTGAGGGCGATGCCAAGGTCACCGGCGTCACGCTGAACAACCTCGTCACCGGCGAAAAGAGCAAACTGGCCGTCACAGGCGTATTCGTTGCCATAGGCAACGATCCTCGCGTGGACCTCGTGAAGGATTCCCTCCAGCTGACCGCTGCCGGAACCATCGCCGTTGACGGCCGCACGTCGAAAACGTCCATCCCGGGAGTTTTTGCTGCCGGTGATGTCATTGACCCCACCTACCGCCAAGCCATCACTGCCTCCGGTTCCGGCTGCGTCGCTGCCCTGGACGTGGAGCACTATCTGGCCGAGCTGGATTCCTAACAGAAAGTTAAATGCCATGAGCAATGCAAAGAGTGCCACCGACGCCAGCTTCACCGAAGACGTCCTCAATGCCGACAAGCCTGTCATTGTCGACTTCTGGGCCGAATGGTGCGGTCCGTGCCGCAAGCTGGGGCCGATCCTGGACGAGATCTCCGTGGAGTACTCGGACAAGGTCGAGGTCATCAAGGTGGACGTGGATGCCAACCCGGCCATCTCCGCCAAGTACGGCATCACCTCAATTCCCGCGGTTTACCTTTTTCAGGGTGGCGAAGTGAAGAACACCGTTATTGGCGCACGCCCCAAGCAGTACTTTGAAAAGGAATTTGCGGACGTCCTCAAGTAAGGCCTGCCTGACAACCTCCAGCAGTGGACCGGATTTTTCCGGTCCACTGCTTTTTTAGTCCCTTCTCCCAGATCGATCCTCAGGAGTGAAAACCGGACGATGGAATTCCGCGGACCCCACTTCAAGGCGTTCACGGGCGGCTGAGAACCTGTTTCACGTGAAACACGTCAAGTGCCCATACCGGCAAGCTGACCGATTTGGATTTCCCCCCTCACAGCCTGGGGTCAACCGCCTCGGACTCCATGGCCAATACGCCAAAGACTGCCTGATGCACCTTCCACAGAGGCTCCCCCGCGACCAGCCTTTCGACAGCTTCAATCCCCAGGGCGTACTCCCGGAGCGCCATGGAACGCTTGTGGGCCAGGCTGCGTTCCTTGAGCCTGGCCATGTTGCGTGGAAGGGTGTAGTCCGGTCCGTAGATGATGCGCAGGTACTCCCTGCCCCGGACCTTGATGCCCGGCTGCACCAGACGCTTGCCTGTCACTGCAAGATTCGCCTGCGGCTTGACCACCATGCCTTCCCCGCCAGCCGCCGTCAGCGCCTCCCACCAGGACGTCCCCCCAGCGCAGGACTCCGGATCCCCGGTATCCACCACCAGACTTCGGGTCCTGCGGATCAGGACCGGATCAGCGTCCGCAAGCCTGTCGGCCAGTTCCAGGTGCCAGCCGTGGGGCCGTCCGGAATGGCTCGCGCCATCCGAAGCCAGCAGTTGGAAGGGTGCCAGCTGGATCCCGTCAAGGCCGTCTGACGGGGCACTGTAGTTTTGGTATGCCGCCACGTAGGCGGCCGCGTTCTGCAGCCGCTCCCGGGTGCGCTGGAGCAACTCCGCGGTGTCGGCACCGTGTCCAGCCGCCATATCAAGGGCGCGCGTCGCATCGGCCAGGGCCGCCGTGGCACTGGCACCCACGGCCGCGTACAGCTCGCGGATCATCGCGCCTGCCTTGAAGGACCACGGCAGCAATTCGGCGTCCAGGAGCAGCCAGTCCGTGCCCAGTTCCTTCCACAACCCGGCAGATTCGGCTGCCGCGTCAAGCCGGTCCAGGAAACTGACACGCAGGGTTTCATCAAAGAACGGCCTGCCGGTCCTGGTGTAGGCGGTGCCGCGCCACCCGTGCGGGGCCCCGAACCTGTCGGGGTTGCGCGTCAGCAGGACCACCGCCCGGGAACCCATATGCTTTTCTTCGCAGATGACGGTTGCCACCCCATCCCTGCGATAGGACTCAAAGGCTTCGGCAGGATGCTCCAAGTGGTCCGCCAGGGAAGAAGTGTCGACAGGGCTCATGGTCGGTGGAAGGTACGGCATCCAGCGCGGGTCAGTGGCCCAGCGGCTCATGACTTCCAGCGCCCCGGCCGCCTGCTCCCCCCTAATGCCAATCCGCCCGTGGATCCGGGTGCTGACAACTTGTTTGCCCAATACGTCTCCAATCTTCAGCGCCCCTGGCACGCGGTCACCGGCACTGACACCTACTTCCGTACCGGAGGGCAGTGGAGGGGAGCCCACCGGGGATGGCGCCAATGGCTTGACGGGCTGAAACCACACCCTTTCCGCCGCCACCTCCACCACTTCCCTCTCGGGGTATCTCAAGGCACTGAGCTTCCCGCCAAACACACACCCCGTGTCCAGACACATGGTGCCGTTGACCCACACGGCGTCCACAGTGGGGGTATGGCCGTACAGGACCGTTGCAGGGCCCCTGTAGTCCTCCGCCCAGGCGTACCGGACTGGAAGTCCATACTCATCGGTTTCGCCCGTTGTATCGCCGTACAGGGCGAACTGCCGGACCCTCGCCGACGTCCGGCCCTGGTAGGCCTCCACCATGCCGGCGTGGGCCGCCACCAACTGTCCCCCGTCTAGAACCAGGTGGGAGACCAGTCCCCTGCAGAACTCCCTCACCTCGTCCTGAAACTCTGGAGTTTCTGCAGCCAGCTGGGACAAGGTCTGAGCAAGCCCGTGGCTGACTTGCACCTTCCTCCCGTCAAGCGCCTTCACTAGCTTGTCCTCATGGTTGCCGGGCACGGCCCTCGCATTCCCGCGGGCCACCATGCCCATGACCAGCCGAAGGACGCCTGGGCTGTCGGGGCCCCTGTCAACAAGGTCGCCGAGAAAAACAGCCTTGCGTCCCTCGGGATGCACCGCGTCAATGGCCCGTCCCTGGCTGTCGTGCTCCAATTGATAGCCGAGCCGTCCCAGCAGGGTGCGCAGTTCACCGAGGCAGCCGTGCACGTCGCCAATGACATCAAAGGGCCCGGAGTCGTGGCGGAAGTCGTTGAGCAAGGGTTCGCGTCGGATGCTTGCCCCATCCACTTCGGCCATGCTCCCGAGGGTGTGGATCCTTCGGAAGCCTTCCCGGCCGAGATTTCTCGCTGACCTGCGTAGCTGGTCCTGCTGCCGTTTGATGACGCGGGGTTCAAGACTCCTGTCTGTCCGCAAGGCATTGTGGGCCAGGCTGACGGCCAGGGGGACGTCAAGGACAATTGCAACAGGCAGCACATCGTGGGCCCTGGCAAGTGAGACTAGCTGGCGGCGTGCTTCCGTCTGCACACTGGTTGCGTCTACGACCGTTAGCAACCCGGCCTCCAGGCGTTTGCCGGCCACGAAGTTCAGGGCCTCAAAGGCTGCCTTGCTCGCTTCCTGACTGTTCTCGTCGTTGGAGACCATGCCCCGGAAGGTGTCACTGCTGAGTGTCTCAAAGCGGCCAAAGTTCTTGGCGGCAAAGGTGGACTTGCCGGAACCGCTGGCGCCAACCAGGACCACCAGGCACAGCTCGGGGACTGCGAGTTCACTCATGGTCATGCCCTCCTGAATAGTGCCAGCTGAGTGGGAGTCCCAAATTTGTCATCGTGTTCACCGACGCCCCGGTGTTCCACCGTGTAGTTCCATAGGGCAGCCTGTTCCGATGCCCATTGTTGAAAGTCGGACCTGCTCCATTCAAAGCGGTGGTCGGGATGCCGGAAGGATCCGCACGCCAGCCCCGGGTAGAGCTGGTTGTATTCTGCGTTGGGACTGGTCACCACCACCGTCTTCGGCCGGGCGTGGCCAAAGACGGCAGCCGCCAGCGCCGGCAGCCTTTCAAGGTCAATGTGCTCTATGACCTCCATGAGGACCATGGCGTCGTAGCCCCGCAGCCTGTCGTCCAGATAGGTGGCCGACGATTGCAGCAACTGGAGCCGTTCCTGTTGCCTTTCACTGAGTTCGCGCAGGCGCAGCCTTTCTTCCGCCCTGTCGAGCATTTGAGCGGAGACGTCTGTTCCGACAATCCTGCTGATGGTGGGGTCGGCGAAAAGAATTTTAAGCAGGGCCCCCTCACCGCAGCCCATGTCCACCACGCTGCGGGCCCGCTCTTCGTGCAGGGCACCCATGACGGCCTCGGTACGTAGTACTTTGAGAGGCCGACTCTGCGGGTCCGCTTCTGCAGCTTTGTCATTCATCGCGTCCTGGTCGTTCCCCATCAGCAGATTGGCCTGCGTGGTCATGCTGCGTTGGTGGGCCAGGTACCTGTTGGATATGAACCCCCTTGCAGGATGCGTGGAGAGCCACCCCTCACCGGCACGCAGCAATTTTCCCACCTCATCATCGGCCACCCAGTAGTGTTTGGAGTCATCTATCACGGGCAACAGGACATAAATCTGCCGCAGGGCATCACGCAGGCGCAGGCACCCCGCGAGTGTGAGGTTCACATAGTCGGAATCCCCCCACTCCGGAAAAGCCGGGTCAAGGGGCAGGCGATGCTCGGTGACCTTCCATCCCAAGGGTTCAAAGAGCCTCTTCGGCAAGCCCGCCTCGCCGTGGACGGGGACGGTGGAGAGCGTAATCTCCAGCGGAATGGGGCTGGCGGCCAAGTCTGGACGCGAGTCGCACCGACCGGTCATGGCAGTCCTAAACACCTTCCCCATGGCCATGGACATGATGGAGGACGACACATACGGCCTGTCGTTGACGTAGTGGTCCAAACCCTTCCGGGCGCCCAGGCGGATGTGTCGCTTGCTTACCAGCTCCAGTGCATCCAACTCGAGCATGAGGGCCGCCGTGCACTTCCCGTCCGAGAATTCCGGATAAAAGACATGAGCCCTGCCGACACTCAAGTCGTAGCTCTGCACCTTGGCGGGGTGCTTGTGGAGAAGGTATCCCAGGTCACCGGGTTCGGGACCACTATAGCTAATGGTGATGAGCATGCTACCCCCAGGAGTTCAAGCTGATTCCTTCACCCTACCGACCCTGCTCGGGCGTTTCACGTGAAACAACCGGCACGCCGTCAAGAAGGCAAGTTGCGGCCGGGAAGTCGGAAAACCCTGGCCTCTAGCGATTGCATGCAGTTCGGGTTCTGGCGCTTAGGATCAATCCTGGACAAGCCGCCGAAGACGGCAATGGCAGTGTTTCACGTGAAACACTGCCATTGCTGAGAATTAAGTTTAGTTGGAGCCGGGCGACAGGACGTCCATGATTCGGTTGAGGTCCTCCACCGAGGCAAATTCAATGCTGACCTTGCCCTTGCGTGCCCCGAGGGAAATCTTGACATTTGTATCGAGTCGGTCGGCAAGGGAACTTGCAAGGAAGTCGAGGCGCTCATGCCGGGGGCTGGGCTTGGTAATCCGCGGCTGGTGGCTGTCCATGGGAACCTGGTAGAGCTGGACGGCCTCCTCCGTGGCGCGAACCGACATTCCTTCGGCAACAATCTTCTGCGCCAGCTGTTCCATGGCATCCGCTCCCGGCAATGACAGCAAGGCGCGCGCATGTCCGGCCGAAAGCACGCCGGCAGCGACTCGGCGTTGCACCACTGGCGGCAGTTTCAGCAGGCGCAGGGTATTGGAAACCTGGGGGCGGGACCGGCCAATGCGATCCGCCAATTGCTCGTGGGTGGTGCCAAAGTCCTCCAGCAGCTGCTGATAGGCCGCTGCCTCTTCAAGCGGGTTCAGCTGGCTGCGATGCAGGTTCTCCAGCAACGCATCGCGGAGCAGGTTGTCATCGCTGGTTTCCCGGACAATGACGGGGATGGTCTCCAGCCCCGCGGCCTGCGAAGCACGCCAACGGCGTTCACCCATGACAAGCTCGTAGGGCTGGTCACCCTTTTCCTGTGACTTCCTGACAACAATTGGCTGCAAAACGCCAATTTCCTTGACGGAATGCACCAATTCCGCCATGTCATCTTCGTCAAACACGGACCGGGGCTGCTTGCGGTTCGGATGAATCTGGCCAACGGGGAGTTCCATGAACCGGGCCCCGGGTACCTCAACCAGTTCGGGCACTGGCGCGGGCGCCGTCCTCCGCCCATTCGAGGCAGTCTTGCGTCCCTTGGGTTCGGGGAAGAAGAGGTCGACGGGGCGCGTCGGCATCGACGTCGCAGTCTCGTCGTCCGAGGACGAGTTGGGAATCAAGGCTCCTAAGCCGCGACCAAGGCCTCTACGCTTGTCCGTCATTGAGTTATCCTCCATTGAACGAGCCCTCCATAGTGCGGGGCCGGATGAGTTACGTCATGAATAATTTGGGTGCACCAGGGCATTCCCACATCTGAAGTCTAGCGTTCAGCGAGTTCCGCAGCGGCTTCCAGATAGGACAACGCGCCGGTGGACGACGGATCGTAGGTCATCACCGTCTGCTGGTAGCTTGGGGCTTCTGAGATTCGCACCGATCGCGGAATGAGAGCTTTAAGTACCTGTTGGGGAAAATGTTCGCGCACATCAGCTGCCACGTGCGCGGCCAGGTTTGTTCTCCCGTCATACATGGTCAGCAGGATCGTGGAGACGGAGAGATCAGAATTGAGGTGCTTTTGGATCATTTCGATGTTCTTGAGCAGCTGGCTCAATCCCTCCAACGCGTAGTACTCGCACTGGATGGGAATCATGACTTCGTTGGCCGCACAAAAGGCATTGACTGTCAGCAATCCAAGACTGGGCGGGCAGTCAATGAAGATGAAGTCGAGGCGCTCCTCACCGTTCGACGCCCGATATTTGACATATTCGTCAATCGCGCGTCGCAGGCGTTGCTCCCTCGCCACCAAGGACACAAGTTCAATTTCGGCGCCAGCCAGGTGAATGGTTGCCGGAGCGCAATACAGGTTATTGATGTCCGGGCATTCCTGCACGACGTCGGACATGTCGAAGTCATTAATCAGCACATCGTAGATGCTGTCAATTTCGGCGTGATGAGGCACTCCCAGCGCGGTTGATGCATTGCCTTGCGGGTCAATGTCGATGACAAGGACATGCAGCCCCGCTGACGCCAGCGCAGCGGCGATGTTGACCGTCGTCGTGGTTTTTCCCACTCCACCCTTTTGATTGGCTACCGTCAGGATTCGGGTCCGCGAGGGTTTGGGCAGCCTTCGCCCCAACAGCCGCTCGCGACGTTTGGTTTCGCTCAGCAGCTGCCTGGCAATGGGGCTGTCCTCATCGAAGCCGCCGTCCATGGCCGATTCCCGCTGGGGTCCTGTTTCACGTGAAACATTGGGACCGTTGGAATAATCAACTGATTTTAGTTGATCATCGCCGCGAGTTACGAAGGGCATCCCCTGCCCCACGGTTGCGTCAGATCGTGCTGAACCCAACGACATAAACGGTGGGATCCGTTGCGAAGCTGCTTCGCTGCTGGTCACGCTGACACACTCACTTTCCTTTGGCTGTGCTTGCCAGTCTCTAGCCAATCGGTTCCCGCCTGGTGCTTGGCGGATCAGCGCCGCGCCACCTTGACCCGCACCACGGTGGTTGGTTCGGCCAAAATTTCGGCGCCGGCAATGAGCACGTCCGTTTGAACTCCGCCCAACTTCTTGATGACCTTGGCTGCCTTGTCAATTTCCTCCGCAGCGCTGCGCCCCTTGATGGCAAGCAATTCGCCCTGCCCGCCCAACAACGGAATGGTCAAGGGGAGCAAGGTGTTCAGTGCCGAGACGGCCCGCGCGGTAACCACGCTGCACTCAACTTTCCCCACCGCCGCTTCAGCCCTGGACCGGATGATCTCCACATTGTCCAGGCCGAGGTCCATGACCACTTCCTCCAGCCAGGTGACCCTGCGTTCCAGCGGTTCAATCAGCGTCAGGTACAGGTCGGGCCGCGCAATGGCCAGGCAGAGCCCGGGCAAACCGGCGCCGCTGCCCACATCGGCCACCTTGGCGTCGTGGCCAATCAGCTCTGCCACGACGGCACAGTTGAGGACATGCCGGTTCCACAGGCGTGGCACCTCGCGCGGCCCAATGAGGCCACGCTCTATGCCCGATGTCGCCAGGTGCCCCACATAACGCCTGGCCAGGTCCAGCCGGTCCCCAAAGATCCGCCCTGCGGCAATGCCTTCTTCGGCCGTCATCTCTTCCACTGTGGCAGTCCCCTCACAAGTGGTCCCGCCCACCTGCCCACTGGCAGGTGAACGGGACCCGTTAGCATGAATAAAATTCGGTGTTACTGCGCGGCCGTGACGACAATGTGGCGGCCGCTGCCCTCACCCTCGGACTCGGACTCCAGGCCGAGTTCGGCGATGGCGTCATGGACAATTTTGCGTTCGTAGGCTCCCATCGGTGCCAAGGCCACGGAGGTGGTCCCGCCCTTGATGGCTTCTGCCGCATCCTTGGCAATTTGGGCCAGCTCCGCATTGCGTCGGTCCCGGTAGCCGGAAATATCCAGCACCAGGCGCGATCGGTTGCCCGTGGCCGAAAGCACGCTCAGCCGGGTCAGTTCCTGCAATGCGTCCAGGACTTCGCCGTCGTGACCCACCAGGCCCTTCAGGGCCTCAATTTCCTCGTCGGAGACGATGGAGATGTACGTGCGCCCGTTACGGACTTCAATGTCGATGTCGCCGTCAATGTCGGCAATGTCCAGGAGCTCCTCGAGGTAGTCCGCGGCGATGTCGCCCTCTTCCTCGAGCCGGCTGGCACCGGTTTCCACATCGTGGTGGATTGTTTCCTCGACGGCATTTTCGGTTTCAGCAGGCATTATCTCTTCTTCCTGTTCTTGCGTTGCGGCTGGCTGCGCTGGCCCTTGGGCTCGGGAACCTCTTCGATCTCTTCCTCGACAATTTTCTTCTTCGAGGCACCCAGGAGCGGCAAGCCCTTGGCTTCGCGGCGCTTCTGGTATTCCTTGTACGCGGGAGATCCCGGCGTGGGCATGCGGCGGATCACGAAGAACTGCTGGGCCATAGTCCAGATGTTGGTGGTGGTCCAGTAGATGAGAACACCGATGGGGAAGTTCACGCCGCCGATGCCAAAGACCAGCGGAAGCACATACAGCATCATTTTCTGCTGCTTCATGAAGGGGCCCTGCATGGCCTCCTCTGACATGTTCTTGGTCATGATCTGCTTCTGCGTGATGAACTGCGAAGCAATCATGGCAATGATCATGATGAGCGAGAGAACCACCACGGAGACCTTGAGGTCGCCACCCTGGAGCTGCGGAAGAAACGCCGCCGACAGGGGCGCGCCGAAGATGGTGGCGTGGTCGAACTGCGCCACCTGGGCCGGGCTCATGCCGCCAATGCCCTGGCCGTTGGCGTTCGCCTTGGAGATGCCGGACAGTACCCGGAACAGGGAGAAGAAGAACGGCATCTGGATCAGCATGGGCAGGCAAGCGGAGAACGGGTTGGTGCCGTGTTCCTTGTACAGGGCCATCTGTTCCTGCGCCATTGCCTGGCGGGAGAGCTGGTCGGTCTTGCCCTTGTATTTGGCCTGCAGTTTCTTCATGTCCGGCTGAAGTGCCTGCATGCCGCGCTGGGCCTTGATTTGCTTGACGAACACGGGAATCAAGGCACCGCGGATCACCAAAACCAGGCCAATGATGGAAAGCGTCCAGGAGATTCCTGAAGCAGCCGGCAGCCCGATGAAGGTCAGCCCGTCATGGAAGAGCACCATGATCATTGACACGAGCCATTCGAAGGGCGTCAGAATCGTCTGGAGGAAATCCATATTTCTTTTCTATTCTCCTCAAGCCGCGGGGCGGCTTTGTGTCTCCGCCTGAGCTGCCAGGAAAAAATCCGGGTGGTTCAGTTGGACAATGAAGGGGACCTTGGCGGGATCATCCCAGTGGACGTGGGCCGGTGAGGGCACCGGATCGATGCCGCCCGCGTTCCAAGGATGGCACCGCACAATGCGGCGGACCGCGAACCAGCTGCCCCTGACGGCACCATGGACGGTGACGGCCTCAAGGGCATACGCCGAACAAGACGGAAAAAACCGGCACACCTGCCCATAAAGCGGGGAGATGAGTCGCCGGTACAGTTTGAGGGCAACAATGAGAATGTCGCGGGGAAGATGCCACACGGCGCGTCCGACGACGGCCAGGGCTCGTTGTGCGCGACGCCAAAGGTCAACTTGGGTCACGGACATCATCTCCTTCGACTCGTTTGGCCTCAACCACTGCCGGTGCATTGTTGCGCCGGCCCGCACGTTCCCCCGGCTTGGAGGCCAGGCGGGAAGCAGCGGCGGAAAAGGCCCGCAGATAGTCATCACCAAGTTCATCCCACGTGGCGGAAGCGGAAGCGGGCAGGGCCCGCACGACAACCTGGATTCCACATGGGTGGCGGTGAATAGTTTCCACGGCTATTTCCCGCAGTCTCCTTTTAACGAGATTGCGGGCCACAGCGTTCCCAACGGCCTTCGAGACGATAAACCCGATTCGGGTCGGTTCATCCGGAGTACTGGACGCCACATATAACACCAAGTTCCGGCGTCCATTGCGGACGCCGGAACGTACAGTATGTGAGAAGAGCGCGGAAGTCCGCATTCTGTGTCTGGTGGCCAGCACGCTGCGATCAACCGCTACTTCTGTAAGGCCCGACGAAACGTCAAGCAGTTATTGGTTAGGCCGACAGCTCGACGCGACCCTTGCCACGGCGTGCGGCCAGAATGGCACGGCCGGCGCGGGTACGCATGCGAAGACGGAAGCCATGCTTCTTGGCACGACGGCGGTTGTTCGGCTGAAAAGTCCGCTTGCTCACGGTAGTTACTCCAAGACAATCTAAAGATGCGCCTTGCCCGAAGCTAAGTTAAGGGGAAGAACAGGCCGACGCTAAGTATATGGATGCCGGCTCTTCGCTCCTCAGGAACAAGGAACACGCGCTGGTGCGCAAAGCAGACACATGGGACTTCACAACGTTAGGTCATGGTGCCCCCACCAGTCAAACCGCGGCGGCTTTCCCACCTGCGGTCAGCTCCCCCTGCGAGTGGGCATGTGCAGTGCACCGAAACCGCCCCTGTGCACAGTGCCGTGGATAACTGGTGGACAAACTGCCGAAACCACGCCCCCGAGGCCCGCCGGTGTGACATTTATCCACAAGCAGTTTTCCTCGCTATCTTCTAGGCTTTTCATCCCTTAGGCTTGGCCCGTGGCAAGTTATCCACTGGTTGTGAATAACTCTGTGGATGACGGATTGCGTTGCAGTTCCCCTGGCGGACGCGCGCCACGGAATGTAATGGAAGTCACGCGTGGGGAACGTGCAATAACGAGATGCCGGATCGGGCAGGCCCTGACGGCAGTAAAGGTGGAGCAGTCGATGAGCACTGAGGAAATCAATGACGTCGGTAGTTCCTGGCGCCGGGTCATCCGCATTCTGGAACAAGACGAACGGGTTTCGCCGCGGCAGCGGGGCTTCGTTGTCCTCACGCAGCCCCAGGGGCTCATTGGCAACACGCTGCTGGTGGCCGTCCCCAACGAATTGACCCGCGAGGTGCTGCAGACGCAGCTGAACACGGCGCTGGTGGACGCGTTGCGGCAGGTATTTCCAGAGGAAATCAGCTGCGCGTTCAGCGTCAACGCAGATCTGGTCCCTCCCACGAAGGAAGAGGAACCGGCACCGCCTGCCCAGCCCCGCCCGGAGCGCCATGATCCGGTGGACAGGCACGAGAACGCCTCCAAGCCTTCACCCATGCTGCCGAGCACCTCCCAGGAGTTTGGCCGTCTGAACCCGAAGTACGTCTTTGATTCGTTCGTGATCGGCGCTTCCAACCGCTTCGCCCATGCGGCGGCTGTTGCTGTCGCGGAGGCGCCGGCGAAGGCCTACAACCCGCTGTTTATTTACGGTGACTCGGGGCTCGGGAAGACGCACCTCCTGCATGCCATTGGCCACTATGCCCGGCGGTTGTACACGGGGATTCGGGTTCGGTACGTCAATTCTGAGGAATTCACCAACGACTTCATCAACTCCATCCGGGACGACGAAGGTGCCAGCTTCAAGCAGCTGTACCGCAACGTTGACATCCTGCTCATTGACGACATCCAGTTCCTGGCGAACAAGGACGCCACGCAGGAGGAGTTCTTCCACACCTTCAACGCCCTGCACAACCACAACAAGCAGGTCGTGATCACCTCGGACCTGCCGCCCAAGCGCCTGCAGGGATTTGAAGAGCGCATGCGTTCACGTTTTGAGTGGGGCCTGCTGACGGACGTCCAGCCACCGGAACTGGAGACCCGCATTGCCATCCTGCGCAAAAAGGCCATCGGCGAAGGCCTCTCTGCCCCGGACGACGCCCTGGAATACATTGCCTCCAAGATCTCCACCAACATTCGCGAGCTCGAAGGGGCCTTGATCCGTGTCACGGCCTTCGCCAGCCTGAACCGCCAGCCGGTGGATGTGGGCCTGGCCGAGATGGTGCTCAAGGACCTCATCACCGACGACGGCGCCCAGGAAATCACTTCCACCGCGATTCTTGGCCAGACCGCCGCGTACTTCAACATCTCCCTGGAGGAGCTGTGCAGCAAGTCACGGACCAGGACGCTGGTAACGGCCCGCCAAATTGCGATGTACCTGTGCCGTGAGCTGACGGACATGTCGCTGCCGAAAATTGGCCAGGAATTCGGCGGCCGCGACCACACCACGGTGATCCATGCCGACCGGAAGATCCGCGAACTTATGGCGGAACGGCGCGCCATTTACAACCAGGTGACCGAGCTGACCAACAAGATCAAGCAGCAGCAGCGTGAGGGCTGAGCCGCGCAGCGGCGAAAAAATCCAATAATTAACAGCTGTGGATAAGTCTGTGGACAGTTAAGTGCACAAGCGGGGCCGTCCTGCGGATAACTATAGGCGCGGCTGTGGATGGCCGAAATGGCGCGAAAAGTTCTCCACCGGTGCCCACAGGCCAAGGCGGAGCAGCCTCACACCTTGTGCACAGGGCAGATGGGCGGGATCACGCGTACCAGCCGGGTTATCCACAGTATCCACAGGACTTATTAACACTACGAATCCCAAGAATTATTCGTTTCAAACAACATTTTCATTCCCCTGCCAACCGGGCCCTCCCGGCCAAACAGGAATGTCATTTCCCGCTGGCCAAAGGGCTAAGCTGTCTGCAAGCATGTAATTCCAAACGAAAGCCCAACAGTCCCCCTGGGGGGCTCCTGTTTCCCTGCGGCACCACACACTTTTCGCACAATGAAAGGCGGCACCCTTCCGTGAAGTTCCGAGTCGAACGGGATGTTCTGACCGAAGCAGTCAGCTGGGCCGCACGATCCTTGTCCCCCAGGCCCCCGGTACCGGTCCTCTCCGGCCTGCTGCTCAAGGCCGAAGCCGGAACGCTGAGCCTGGCCAGTTTTGACTACGAAATTTCAGCACGCCTGGAAATCCCCGCAGACATCGCGGAGGAGGGCACCATTTTGGTATCAGGGCGCCTGCTCGCAGACATTTGCCGGAGCCTGCCCTCGGCTCCCGTCGAGGTTGAAACGGATGGTTCCAAGGTCACGCTGACCTGCCGCAGCAGCCGCTTTCACCTGGCCACCATGCCGGTCAGCGACTACCCTGAATTGCCCGCCCTCCCCGAACTCAGCGGAACCGTTGACGGCGAGGCCTTCGCCCAGGCCGTCTCCCAGGTAATCATCGCCGCCAGCAGGGACGACACACTGCCCATCCTGACGGGCGTCAAGATGGAGATTGAGGGTGACCTGATCACCCTGCTCGCCACAGACCGCTACCGCCTGGCCCTGCGTGAAATCCGGTGGAACCCCACCTCCCCCAACATTTCGACCGGAGCACTGGTCAAGGCAAAGACCCTGAGTGAAGTTGCCAAGACCCTCGGCGGGTCCGGGAACATCAACATTGCCCTGTCGGACAACAGCGAACTGATCGGCTTTGAGAGCGGCGGGCGCCGAACCACCTCGCTGCTGGTGGATGGTGACTACCCCAAAATCCGGTCCCTGTTCCCGGACAACACGCCCATCCACGCAACGGTTGAAACCCACGCCCTGGCTGAGGCTGTCCGGCGTGTGAGCCTGGTGGCTGAACGCAACACTCCCGTCCGCCTGATCTTCACCGATGGACAGCTCACCCTTGACGCCGGCACCGGCGAAGATGCCCAGGCCTCCGAAAACCTGGAAGCTACCCTGGTGGGCGAGGAAATCACCGTCGCCTTCAACCCGCATTACCTCAGCGAAGGTCTTAATGCCTTCGACAGCAAATACGTCCGTTTTTCCTTCACTTCCGCACCCAAGCCGGCCATGCTGACGGCGCAGGACGACGTCGACGGCGACAACCGGGACGATTACCGATACCTGGTGATGCCGGTCAGGCTGCCTTCCCAGTAGCCCCGCGTCAAGGAAATCAAGCTTCCACCACCGCCACAAAGCAAATCAAGAAAAGGGAGTTGCCGTGCACATCGGACTTGTCGGACTTGGAAAAATGGGCTTCAACATGCGTGCCCGGTTGCGCGAGGCGGACATCGAAGTCACCGGATACGACAGAAATCCCGACGTCACGGACGTCCCCTCGCTGGCGGAACTGGTTGCTGCTGTACCCGCCCCGCGCCTGATCTGGGTCATGGTCCCCTCAGGCGACATCACAGACTCGGTCATTACTGAACTCTCCCAGCACATGGAAGCCGGTGACCTGCTGGTCGACGGCGGCAATTCGCGCTTCACCGAGGATCAGCGCCACGGCGCCCTGCTGGCTGAGAAGAAGATTGGCTTCATGGACGTGGGGGTCTCGGGCGGTGTGTGGGGCTTGAAAAACGGTTACGGCCTGATGGCCGGCGGTTCGGCCGAAAACGTGGCGTGGGCCATGCCCATCCTGGACGCACTCCGGCCCGCAGGAGATCGGGCCGACAGCTTTGTCCATGTGGGCGACATCGGCGCCGGCCACTACGCGAAGATGGTCCACAACGGCATTGAATACGGGCTCATGCAGGCCTACGCCGAAGGCTATGAACTGCTGGCAAAGAAGGAAATCATCCAGGACCTGCCGGGCACCTTCCGCGCCTGGCAAAAAGGGACAGTGGTTCGCTCATGGCTGTTGGACCTGATGGTCAAGGCCCTCGACGAAGATCCGGGCCTGGAGTCCATTGACGACTACGTTGAGGATTCGGGGGAGGGCCGCTGGACAGTGGAGGAAGCCATCGCCAATGCAGTGCCCGCCCCTGCCATTACCGCAGCACTGTTTGCCCGTTTTTCTTCCCGGGAGGACAATTCCCCGGCCATGAAGATGGTTTCCGCGCTGCGCCACCAGTTCGGTGGGCATGCCACCAAGCCTGCAGGGTCCTAGCCGGAAAAGAGCCGGGCACTGCCGTGTTTCTTGAACATCTTTCGCTCACCGACTTCCGCAGCTACGAGCAGGTGGAACTGTCGCTCTCTCCCGGAGTGACAGTGCTGGTCGGTTCCAACGGCCTAGGCAAAACCAACCTCGTCGAATCAATCGGCTACCTCTCCTCGCTGGCCTCACACCGGGTCAGTTCCGATCTGCCACTGCTGCGAATCGGCACGGAACGGTCACTGATCCGGGCCCAGCTGGTACGGGGCGAACAAAAAGTCATGGTCGAGGTGGAGATCAACGCCTCCCGGGCCAACCGGGCCCGGATCAACCGGGCCAACCCCGTTCGGGCCCGTGACATCCTGGGGATCTGCCGGAGTGTCCTCTTTGCTCCTGAGGACCTGGCGCTGGTGAAGGGCGATCCCGCCAACCGGCGCCGTTTCCTGGACGAGCTGTTGGTGGTGCTGGCCCCGAAACATGCCGCGACGCGCATGGAATATGACAGGGTGCTCAAGCAGCGCAACGCCTTGCTCAAGTCTGCCCGGGCCGCCCACTTTTCGCGGTCCGGCGTCAATGAAGGGCAGCTGGCCACCCTGGACGTGTGGGATGCACACCTGGCTGCGGCTGCGGCCAAATTGCTGGCTGCCCGCCTGGACCTGGTGGAACGGTTGCGTCCTTACATGGCCGAGGCCTATGCGCAATTGACAGATGGCACCAAGGCGCTGCAGGCGATTTACCGCAGCAGTCTGGACACCCCGGCAGGGATACAGGACATGTACGACGGCGGCAGCGCCGACACTCCCGGCCAGCCGGCGCCCCCTACCGAAGACGGCGAGCTGGCCAACTGCACCGAGGACGAGCTGGCCAAAAGGTACATCGCTGCGCTGTCCGCCGCCCGGCCCCGGGAACTGGACCGCGGCATGACCCTGGTGGGACCGCACCGGGACGACCTTGAATTGCTGCTGGGGGACTCGCCCGCCCGCGGATACGCTTCGCATGGGGAATCGTGGTCAGTGGCGCTGGCCCTGCGCCTGGCGTCATTCCATGTGCTGGGCGCGGACTCCCCCATTGCCGGCAACCAGCCCATCCTGATTTTGGATGACGTTTTTGCCGAACTGGACGCTGAACGGCGCAGCAAGCTGGCCCTGATGGTGGCCGGTGCCGAGCAGGTCCTGGTGACGGCAGCCGTGGGAGGGGACATTCCGGATGAGCTGGCCGCAGCGCATGTGCAGGTCATTCCGGGCGGGGTGCAGGCACGTGGGCTCTGAGGAAGCCCCCACCCCGGGTTCGCGGCACGATGCCACCGGCCGGAAGAGCCGGGCAGCCGCTGCCGCGACCGACCATGTCACGGAAGTGGATGCGGCGCAGGCAGCCCTGAACCGGATGCGAACCATTGCCAAGAGCCGAGGTGAACTGCGCATTCCGCGCAGCCGGCTGGGCGAAAAGGCAGTGCCCAGGGGCAAACGCCAGCCATTTCTGGACCTGGTGGACGGCGGCCGCGACCCCCAGGGGCTGGGAAAGGTGGTCAGCCGCCTTGTTTCGGACCGCGGCTGGACCTCGCCGCTGGCCGTGGGGTCGGTGATGGCGCAGTGGGACACCCTGGTGGGCGCGGACATTGCAGCGCACTGCCGGCCGGAAAGCTTTGAAGCCACCACCTTGCATGTGCGCTGCGACTCCACCAGCTGGGCCACGCAACTGCGCCTGCTCTCCTCATCGTTGCTGGCGAAGTTTGACGCCGAACTGGGGGCCGGCGTCGTGGGCAAAATAATGGTCCTGGGGCCCGCGGCACCGAGCTGGCGCAAGGGTTTCCGCAGCGTCAAGGGGCGCGGCCCGCGCGACACCTACGGGTAGGGTGCCACGCGGCCCCGGGAAAAGTGTCAAACGCCCTGCTGGGCGACTGAAACTCCCACAGGCGTACATCCCCTCAGCGGTGGAGCGATTGTGGCACGCTAGGGCACTTTTCTCGCCTCTGAAGGCACGTTTGGGCAGGGTTTGCCCCAGCCGCAAGGTAGAATTAGAGGCAGGACCGTCTCCCTGCGGCGTTGAGATGCTTTTTGAGGCTTTAGCGGGAGCGGTATTTACGTGCCTTCACGGGGTGAGCCGGGTGCCTGATCTTAGGGGTTTCCGCGGCATTACCGCTGGCGGCAATCGGGCTAACTATAAAGGGGTCGAACGCGCCTGTGACAACGAACAATCCGGAGAACCCGGGGAACGCGATGAATCCGGAGCAGGGTGGCCCCGCAGGGGAAGGCGTGGTTCTCGAAGCCGCGGCCCCGCCGGTCGAGGCCCCCCACTACGATGCCAGCGACATCACGGTCCTGGAGGGACTGGAAGCGGTCCGCAAGCGTCCCGGCATGTACATCGGTTCCACGGGCCTGCGCGGCCTGCACCACCTGGTCTATGAGGTGGTGGACAACTCCGTTGACGAAGCACTGGCCGGTTACTGTGACCACATTGAAATCACCCTGACCTCCGACGGCGGCGTGCGCGTGGTGGACAACGGCCGCGGCATTCCCGTGGACATCCACCCTACCGAGGGCAAGCCCACGGTTGAAGTGGTCATGACCATCCTGCACGCCGGCGGCAAGTTTGGCGGCAGCGGCTATGCGGTTTCCGGGGGCCTGCACGGGGTGGGCATCTCCGTGGTGAATGCACTGTCCCGGCGCGTCGACACCGAGATCCGCCGCAAGGGCTTTGTGTGGCGCATGAGTTTTGCCGACGGCGGCAAGCCGCAGGGAACCCTGGTCAAGGGCGAGGCCACCACGGAAACCGGCACCATCCAGACGTTTTACCCGGACCCGGAAATCTTTGAGTCGGTGGAGTTCGACTTTGAAACGCTCCGTGCCCGATTCCAGCAGATGGCCTTCCTGAACAAGGGCCTGAAGATCACGCTCAGCGACGAGCGCGTGCCGGAGAACCACGACGAGGACCCCGACCTGGATGCGATTCCGGAGGGCAAGGACATTGCCACCGGCAAGCGCGTGGTGGTGTACCAGTACCTGGACGGCCTGCTGGACTACGTCAAGTACCTGAACTCCTCCAAGAAGTACGAGCCCGTCCACGAGGACGTCATTGCCTTTGAAACCGAGGACACCACCCGGCACATGGCAGTGGAACTGGCCCTGCAGTGGACCACGTCCTTCTCCGAAAGCGTCCACACCTACGCCAACACGATCAACACCCACGAGGGCGGCACCCACGAAGAGGGCTTCCGTGCCGCGATGACGTCGCTGATCAACCGCTACGCGCGGGAGAAGAACATCATCAAGGACAAGGATGACAACCTTACGGGCGATGACATCCGCGAAGGCCTCACGGCAGTCATTTCAGTCAAGTTGTCGGAACCGCAATTTGAAGGCCAGACCAAAACGAAGCTGGGCAACTCGGAGGTCAAGGGATTTGTCCAGCGTGTGGTCACGGACGGCCTGGGAGATTGGCTCGAACGCAACCCCGGCCCCGCCAGGGACGTGATCCGCAAGTCCATCCAGGCCTCACAGGCCCGCCTCGCCGCCCGCAAGGCGCGGGAAAACACGCGCCGCAAGGGACTGCTGGAATCCGGTGGCATGCCCGGAAAGCTCAAGGACTGCCAGTCCAAGGACCCGGCCCTGTCCGAGATTTACATAGTGGAAGGTGACTCCGCAGGCGGCTCGGCCGTCCGCGGCCGCAACCCAACCACCCAGGCCATCCTGCCGCTGCGCGGCAAGATCCTGAACGTGGAGCGGGCCCGTTTGGACCGTGCCCTGGGCAACGCCGAAGTGCAGGCCATGATCACGGCATTTGGTGCCGGCATTGGCGAGGACTTTGACGTGGACAAGGCCAGGTACCACAAGATTGTGCTGATGGCCGATGCCGACGTGGATGGCCAGCACATCACCACCTTGCTGCTGACGCTGCTGTTCCGTTACATGCGACCCCTGATCGAGAGCGGCTACGTCTACCTGGCCCAGCCGCCGCTTTACCGCATCAAGTGGTCCAACGCCCCGCACGACTATGTGTACAGCGACAAGGAACGCGACGCCGCCCTGGCCGCCGGTGCAGCCGCCGGACGGCGCATTCCCAAGGACAACGGCATCCAGCGCTACAAGGGCCTGGGCGAGATGGACTATTCCGAACTCTGGGACACCACCATGGACCCGGCCCACAGGACATTGCTGCAGGTCACCATGGAAGACGCCGCCGAGGCTGACCAGATCTTCTCCATCCTCATGGGTGAGGACGTTGAATCCCGCCGAAACTTTATTCAACAAAACGCCAAGGATGTCCGCTTCCTCGATATTTAGGACCGGGTTCACTCGGACTTCATATAACGAATCAGACATATTTTGGGATTGGAATATAAAAGACTATGAGTGACGAAACACCTGAGAATCCGGGCAGCGAACAGGCCGGCGAAGTGGTCATCGAAGGCGACGTGGTAGTTGGCCATGACAAGATCGAGCAAATTGACCTGCAGGAGGAAATGAAGCGTTCCTACCTGGACTACGCCATGGCCGTCATCGTGGGGCGTGCACTCCCCGACGTCCGTGACGGGCTCAAGCCCGTGCACCGCCGCGTGCTGTACGCCATGTTCGACGGCGGCTACCGGCCGGAACGCTCCTTCAACAAGTGTGCCCGCGTGGTGGGCGAGGTCATGGGACAGTACCACCCGCACGGTGACTCCGCCATTTACGACGCCCTGGTCCGCCTCATCCAGGACTGGACCATGCGCTACCCGCTGGCACTGGGACAGGGGAACTTTGGTTCCCCCGGCAATGACGGCGCGGCCGCGCCCCGTTACACGGAAACCAAGATGGCCCCCCTGGCCATGGAAATGGTCCGGGACATTGACGAGGAAACTGTCGACTTCCAGGACAACTATGACGGCAAGAACCAGGAACCGACCATTCTGCCGTCCCGGTTCCCGAACCTTTTGGTCAACGGGTCCTCCGGGATCGCCGTGGGCATGGCCACCAACATTCCCCCGCACAACCTGCGCGAGGTTTCCGAGGGTGTCCAGTGGTTCCTGGCCAACCCCACCGTCTCCCGCGAGGAACTGCTTGAGGCGCTGATCCAGCGCATCAAGGGACCCGACTTCCCCACAGGCGCCCAGATCCTGGGGCGCAAGGGCATTGAGGACGCCTACCGGACCGGCCGCGGCTCGATCACCATGCGCGCCGTGGTCAACGTGGAGGAAATCCAGGGACGCACCTGCCTGGTGGTCACCGAATTGCCGTATCAGGCCAACCCGGACAACCTGGCCATCAAGATCGCCGAACTCGTCAAGGACGGCAAGATCGCCGGCATCGCCGACCTGCGCGACGAGACCTCGGGCCGCACGGGCCAGCGCCTCGTCGTCGTCCTCAAGCGCGACGCCGTGGCCAAGGTTGTCCTCAACAACCTCTACAAGCACACGCAGCTGCAGGAAAACTTCAGCGCCAACATGCTGGCCATTGTCGACGGCGTGCCGCGCACGCTGCCGCTCGATGCCTTCATCCGCCACTGGGTCACCCACCAGATGGACGTCATTGTCCGCCGCACCCGCTTCCGCCTGCGCAAGGCCGAGGAAGAGGCGCACATCCAGCGGGCACTGCTCAAGGCGCTCAATGCCCTGGACGAGGTCATTGCGTTGATCCGGCGCTCCTCCACCTCGGAGGAAGCCCGCGACGGCCTGATGTCCCTGCTGGACATTGACGAAATCCAGGCCAAGGCCATCCTTGACATGCAGCTGCGCAAGCTGGCCGCCCTGGAACACCAGAAGATCCAGGACCGGGCGGACCAGCTCGAAACCATGATCACCGAATTCAACCGGATCCTGGCGGATCCCGAAGTGCAGCGCGGCATTGTCAGCGACGAACTGGCCGACATCACCGCCCGCTACGGCGACGAACGGCGCACCGAAATCATGATGGGCTACGACCCCAACATGAGCATGGAAGACCTCATTCCCGAAGAGGAAATGGTGGTGACCATCACCCGCGGCGGTTACGTCAAGCGCACCCGCAGCGACAACTACCGCACGCAGCACCGCGGAGGCAAGGGCGTCAAGGGCGCCCAGCTGCGCGGGGACGACGTCGTCGAGCACTTCTTCGTCACCACCACACACCACTGGCTGCTATTCTTCACCAACCTGGGGCGCGTTTACCGGGCCAAGGCGTACGAGCTGGCCGAGGCCGGCCGGGACGCCAAGGGCCAGCACGTGGCAAACCTCCTCGCGTTCCAGCCGGATGAAAAGATTGCCCAGGTCATGGAGCTCCATGACTACCAGCAGTCGCCCTACCTGGTCCTGGCAACGCGCAACGGCCTGGTGAAGAAGACCCGGCTTGAGGACTACGACACCAACCGTTCGGCCGGCGTCATCGCCATCAACCTGCGCGACGACGACGAACTGGTCTCCGCGCAGCTGGTTTCAGACACCGATGACCTCATCCTGGTGTCCCGAAAGGGCCAGTCCATCCGGTTTACCGCCACCGACGAGGCCCTGCGCCCCATGGGACGGGCCACCTCAGGGGTGACGGGCATGAAGTTCCGCGACCGGGACGAACTGCTTGCCGCAGCCGTGGTGACCGATGACTCCTATGTGTTCATCGTGACGGAAGGCGGCTACGCCAAGCGCACCGCCGTCGACGAATACCGGCTGCAGGGCCGCGGCGGGCTGGGCATCAAGGTCGCGAAGCTCGTGGAGGACCGTGGCGACCTGGTTGGTGCCTTGATCGTGCAGGAAGACGACGAGGTGCTGGTGGTCATGAGCGGCGGCAAGATTGTCCGCTCCAATGTCTCCGAAGTGCCCGCCAAGGGGCGCGACACGATGGGGGTCATCTTCGCCAAGCCGGACAAGCACGACCGCATCATTGAAGTGGCCCGGAACAGCGAACGCGGACTGGACCAGGACGACCTTGAGGAAGCCACGGACGACGACGGCGCCGAGGAAAATGGCGGACCCCAAGCAAACGATCAGGTATATGAAGTACCGTTAACCGACCCTGACGCAACAAATGGAGGTACCGATTGAGCTCGAGCAACCCGAATCCGCGGCCAAGTACCGCCCCGAGGGTAGGCGCGCCAGCCCGGCCGCAGCAGCGTCCAGGTACCTCTTCGGGCCCCTCGGCGGTCAAGCGCCCGTCCCATCCGCCGCTCGTCAAGCCGGCCCCCAAGGCGAAGGCCCGCCGTGCCCGCCTGCTGGTCAGCAAGGTGGAGCCCTGGTCAGTGCTGAAGATGGCATTCCTGCTGTCCGTGGCCCTGGGCATCATTACAGTGGTGGCCTCCATCGTGCTGTGGTCGGTGCTTGACGTCATTGGCCTCTTCGACAAGGTCAACTCCCTCATGACGGACATTCAGGGACCCGAGGGCGGAACCGCCTTCGACTTGATGAAGTATGCATCCCTGGGCCAGGTGGCCTCCTACGCCACCATTGTCGCCGTCGTCAACGTGGTGCTGCTGACCACCCTCTCCATGCTGTCGGCGGTGCTGTACAACATTTCCGCCACCCTGGTGGGCGGCATCGGCGTCACCCTGACGGACGACTAAATCTGCCTGAATTTACTGCAAATTCCGCGAATTGGCGGGTTCAACAAACCGTTGGACCCGCCGATTTGTGAGTTGGGGAATGTGTGGGGTAAAGTTTTATCTCGGCCCGCTGAGGGCCGATGAGGGCGCATAGCTCAGGCGGTTAGAGCGCTTCGCTGATAACGAAGAGGTCC
>Ga0134128_10001168_pt1 | contig 34798 bp, 31 predicted proteins | sample KB31754_FD_96462 | JGI IMG/M metagenome (GOLD analysis project Ga0134128, IMG submission 96462) | Terrestrial soil microbial communities with excess Nitrogen fertilizer from Kellogg Biological Station, Michigan, USA - KB3-175-4 | ecosystem: Environmental > Terrestrial > Soil > Unclassified ...
CAGCCGTCGTGGCGCTCCCGCCGGTGCCGCTTCTACCGCCATTACAGCGCTGGCCACTTTCATCCTCCCAGTCTGGCGACCAAGGGCGTCTCAGTCCAGAAGGGCTGTCACCGTACGCTTACGCCTGCCGCAGCCCGTTGCTTCACTTTCCGGTACAGCCCATCGGGAATGTTCAACGTTGTCTTCATCTGCGTATGCTTAACCATATCATTGATATGGGAATACGTACGCAACGCGCAGATAAGTAGCCGGGGGCGCCGGCGACGCCCCCACTCCGGCGTTGCGCTTAAGCGGGTTCAGCCACCAACAGCTTGGCCGCGCCGGATGTGTCCAGATAGTTCAGTGCCATGCGTGCTAGCGCTCGTCTTCGTCGCGCATTTCCTGAAGGATGCTGCTAAGCGGACGCCAACGTTCGGGAGGCTTGATTGGAACCAAATCGAGAAGGTCCCCTGTGGGGCAGGTCGCTCGCCCTTCCGCGATCCACTCTTCCAGGATGTTTGCCTGCTTCGGCATCGGCACTAACAGTGCCACCGCGCGTCCGTGCTCGGTGACTTCCAACCGTTCTCCGCGTTTCACCCGCGCCAGATGCACGCTCCTCCCAGCGGAATAACGCGCCGGCAATTTATTCCGCGAGTAGTGTCTGCACCACCGGCTCTGGATCGTCGTCGAAGATGTAGTCACTCGTCGGCCTCCTGCGCCGGTGCCATTCTGAACCGGCCAGGGCGGCTAGCGCGGCGGACAAAGCCACGCCAAGCCGCCATGGATCCGCGAGCAGCCATTGTGCCCAACCGGCAATGAAGAATGCTGTGATCGTGAAAACCAACCCAATGATCGGACGAAAGTAGTTCAGATTCGTACCGCCGGGCTGGTAAGAACAGGTGAACGGAATCTTGTGTAGGTTCCAGGTCAGAGCCTGAATCCACAGGGCCCCGGCCGCAGCCAGAAGCGCTACCTGCGCGAGCGCCGCGGTCGCCGAACCATACCAGAGGCCAAATGTACCCGCGAGCAACAGCAGCACGGCTAGATACTCCCCCATGAGTCGCCGCGCGGAAGCGTTCAAGTCGCCCTCGCCGCCAATGCAAAGCCGAAATACCCAATTGGCGCGCAACTCGACCGGAATCAAAAAGCTGTTACGCAATCCGGCCAGTACGAAGAACGCCAATACTAGAGGAACGGAAATGAACACCTGCACGGTTTCATCGAAAGTGGGCGCGTGATTCCCGTGCCTCCGCACGACCAGGCTGAAACCAGCCGCCATAACCACTCCGGCGCCGAGCGCGAACCACGCGCCTACAACCATCCGCTGCCGGCGACAGCGCGTCAGAGTAAGCGCGGCAAAGCGCGACACCGCGGCTCGCGGACCCGACCGTCGCCACCTTGCTGGCGATCGCGATCCCTGCCGGCGACGGCGAAGGTTCGTATTCTGCCGGAACGCCCGGCGGGCGGTAAACAGGAACGAGACAACGGCGGCGATGGCGATGCCGGTCGCCCAAGGCGCCAACACAAACGGCGATTTATAGAACCGCAGCCCGCGCCCCGGCACCGGATCGGAAAGCCCGGTCAGCAGCAGTAGCCCCGAAATGACCGCCACCAACCCGGTCAACTGCATCACTTCGCCGCATCGCCTCAGCCCCGGCACGCCGGCGCAGCTCTGGGCCAGCGACCGCAGCACGATTACGGAGCCAAATCCCAGCGTCGCCGTAATTAATACCGCCGCCGCCTGATGCGCCGCCCCGGCCAGCGGCGAAGCTCCGGTCCAATCGATTACCGGCATCATTGCCACGCTCGAGGCATTGACGATCAGGGTAAGTACGGCCAGAAGCGCCCCGAGAGCCGCCCCATGCGCCGCCAGCAAGCGTCGTGGCGGAACCGGAAGCGGACCCAGCACCGCGCCGTCGGTCGCATCGGGCAGCAGCGCATCCCATTCCAGCAGAGCGGCCAACGCGACGAGTAGCCCCGAGCAAAGCACGAGGTCGTTTAATACCGGTCGCGCGTCAATCATTTTGAGTTTGTTACCGATCACAATCGGGAATGAGAGAAAGATCGCCAGAAATGCTCCCGGCGTGCCCAGGGCGATCGCCGCCAGCACCAGCGCCGTGCGCGGGTCGGAGTTGCGCGCCAAGCCGTCCATCCGACTGAAGCGCCGCCAGGCGTTGCCGAACAGCAGGCGGAACTGGCTCAAGCTCCCCCCGCCAGCAGTGCGGCGATACCATTGGCGCGGCGCTTTACATCGCGCTGTTCGGTTAACTCCGTAAAAATTGCTTCCAGTGTCGGCAGCGCCATGATCTGGCGCAGGTTGGCGACTAGATCGTCGGCGACGAGGTTCCCATGATGCACGATCATCACCCGCTCGCAGAGCTTTTCCATGATTTCCAGCTCGTGCGCGGTGAGCAAAATAATCCGCCCCCGTGCGGCGAGAGACGCAAACAACTCACGCACCAGCAAGACGGTTGCGACATCGAGTCCTGAAAACGGCTCGTCGAGAATCAGTATCTCGGGATCGTGCAGCAGCGCCGCCGCAAGCAGAATCTTCTGACGCATGCCTTTGGAATATTCCTCAAGCGGCACGTCGGCGTCGCTCGCCAGTCCAAAAGCCTCGAGCAGGCCTGCGATGCGCTCCCGCAGTGTCGCGGCCTGGATGCCGCGCAGCCCGCCGACTAACTCGAGGTACTCGATCCCGCTGAGGTGCCGGTACACCCGCGCCTCTTCCGGAACGAATCCTAGCCGCCGCTTGAATCCGTCGAGATCGTCTAGAATCGGACGCCCATCCAGCAATACCTCTCCGCGGCTTGGCTTTAGCAATCCTGCAAGAATATGCACCGTCGTACTCTTGCCCGACCCATTCGCGCCCAGATACCCGCAAATCTCCCCTCGGCGCAGTACGAAGCTGGTCTCGTGCAGCACCTCCAACCGCCCGTACGACTTGGCAATCCCCCTCACTTCCAGCACGGAACCGTCGCGCCCGCCGTTCGCCAAGTTGGGAGCCCTCCCGCTGCCAGTCTACTCCTAACTCGCGTCCGCAATGGTCCGCGCACGCCATGACACCATGTTCGATTTTAAGCACCACACCTTTCTTGGCGACCTCCGGGAAGAAAACGGGTATGACCCGGCGGTCGATGTGGCGATTGACTAAAAAATGTCAACTTGCGACATTCTTTGGGTAATGCAATAAACTTTCGCGCGCCCTACGATTCTTCACCAATTCTGCTAGCAATGCGCCCACAATAGGCGCTATGGGCATTTTTCTGATCAACCCAAGCGACAGTTCGTTTGGCACGGCTGTCATTACGCCCCGTTGGCTCTTCGTGCTGGCCGCGGCCACGCCCCGTTCCATGGGCGATCCGATCCTGATCGACGAATGCCTCGAGCAGATGGACCCCGAGACGATTAAGGCGGGCGACGTCGTTGGGATCAGCGTCCATACCGGCAATGCGCTGCGCGGCTATGCCGTCGGTCGCATCGCGCACGAGCGCGGCGCGACTGTGGTCTACGGCGGCATCCATGCCACCCTTTATCCCGAGGAGCCGTTTGAGCGCGGCGCCGCCGACATCGTCATCAAAGGCGACGGCGATCGAGCCTGGGGCATGGCGCTCACCGATCTCGCCGCCGGACGTGCCCAGCGCATGTACGATGGTGGCCGCATCGAAGGCGGCGAATTCATCGCCGCGCGCTGGGATTTAATGCAGGCCGACAAATACATGTGGGCCTCCGTGCAGACCATCCGCGGCTGCCCCAAACACTGCTCGTTCTGCTCCGTCTGGCGCACCGATGGACAGCGTCCGCGCCAGCGCGCCTTCGAGTCCGTGATCGAAGAAATCATTGACCTCCGCCGCAAGGGCTTCCGCTTCATCGCGCTGGCCGACGACAATTTCTACCCCGTGACGTTGACCGACCTGCGCCTCGCCGAGGCACAGGGCAATACCGAGAAGCTGGAATCACTCCGCCAGATTCGCGCCGAGCGCTTCGCCCTGATGGCCGAGCTCGCCCAACTCCCCAAGGATATGGTCTTCTTCACCCAGATCACCATGGAAAGCGCCGAAGATCCAACCTACCTCGAGGCCATGCGCAAGGCCAACATCAAAGGCGCGCTGGTCGGGGTCGAGGCGGTCACGCCCGAGGGGCTGAAGGCCGTTTACAAAGATTTCAACTACTCCGGGGACCGGTTGGTCCAACAGTTGCAGGCCTTCCGCGAACATGGCGTGCACGTGCTCGGCTCCTTTATTTTCGGCCTGCCCACCGACCGCCCCGCCACCTTCGACGCCACCGTGGCGCTCGCGATGCAGGCCGGCGTGACCTTTGCGCAGTTCGTCATGATGACGCCTTTCCCCGGCACGGTCGATTTCGCCCGTTGGGAAAAGGAGCATGGCGAGCATCCGCCGGCCGTCGAAGGCACGCCCATCACCCGCTACTGGATGATTCCAGCGGCGATTCGCCCCAAGATGTTCACCCCGCACCCGACCATGACGTCCGATGAAATTCGCGACCGTACCCAAGCCGTGTGGGATCGCTTCTACAAGCTCAGCGCCGTCTGGAAGCGTTCCGCCTGTACTCCGACCCTGCGATCGCGCGTGGCGTTCGTGCTGCTTTCGAAGCTGTATCGCCAAATGTACGCGTCGACCGGCATTTCGACCGACAGCGCGCGCCGCAAGAAGGCCAACACTTGGGCTCGCTGGATCGCCGCACAGACACGCAAGGTGTTTCAGGCGAAACCCATGCCCGAGTTGGCCTATCCGGAGTGGCCGGCTCGTCCCGGCTCGAACTACGGCTTGACACAGCTCAAGCCGCAAAACGAAATGGCGACCGCCGCGCGCTAGGCGCGTCAGGCCCAGGCGGCAATGGCTTCCGCCACTCCGGCGCCACTCGTTCCGTCAAGCATGAACGACTCCGTCGGCGACAACCCCTCCACTGGGAAGCGCGCGGTACTACGCTTTTCGAAACGAGGGCCGGGGACAGGTGAAATCGTTCGCGATAAGGATCTGGCGCAGGAGCGCTTCCAGCGGGTTCGAGTGGCCGATGCAATTCTGAGTAATCCGGCAGCACCGCGCTTCCGAGCGCGCCAAGTTGCTCTCGAGATCCTTATACATGTGCGGAGTGGAAGCGGGCTGCCCCGGAAACAAAGGCGCGAAGTTGCCATCCACATCCGAGTTCAGCGATCCAGGGATGAGCAACAGCGCCTGACGCGGCTCCGGCGGCGTAGTGAACGCCGCCGGAATCTCGACGCCATCAATTAACAAGGAGAACCGTTGGTCGGCAACTAAAGGGGCCACGCCAACAGTGTCGACCCTGACGTAAGGTCAGAGGCAAGTGAATTTAAGCCGCGTTACGATTGCGCACGTCCTCGCGCTCGCGCTTTTCTTCCTCGTGAGCCGCGTGTTTCATCTTGCCCGCGGCCTTTTGCGCTTTCCCGGCCAACTGATCGGCTGCGCCCTTCACTTGCGTGGAGGGATTGCCAGTCCATTCGCCGGCTTGTCGTTCAACGCGACCTTTTATGTCCTTCGCTTCGCCTTTTATTTCGTCCTTTTTGCCATGGTCCATAGAGCACCTCCTAGCTTATTGGATGCCGGCTTCTGATGTCCCGCTGTCGCCCCCGCCGACGCTGTAAAATCGAACTGATGTCGAAAGGCCATCCGCGTCCACCCGCTGGAGATTATGGCCGCGCACTGGCCGCAATCTGGCTGGGCCTGATCGCCGGGTTTGTGGATGCCCTCGGCTACCTGCTGCTCACCCAGGTCTACACCTCGCACATGACCGGTAACACCGCATCGCTGGCGCGCGATGTCGCCGATCACCGCTGGTTCGGCGTGCTGCGCCACGGCTGGCCCATTGCGGCCTTCATGATCGGTCTCATGATCGGCGCTTGGTTGACCGAGATCGGCCGCCGCCGCCGCTGGCATTTTCGCCTGTCGCTGGTGCTGGGGCTGGAGCTGATCTTGCTGGCTGCGATGTTGGTGCTGCCTCCCGTCACGCCGGCAACGCTGGCGTGGCCGGTGGCCATACCGGCGCTGGCCATGGGGATGCAAACCGTCACGATCACTCGTGTCGGCGACGAGCGGGTCTACTCGACCTATGTCACCGGCACACTCTCGAAATTGGCCGAAGCGCTTACCGGATACCTGTTCTGGCTGCATGACAGACCGGCATCGCTTTCGCCGCGCGCCCGCTGGCGCGAAGCGGCTCGTCATCATCTGTTGTGGCAGGCCATTTTGACCGGGGGCCTGTGGCTGGCATTCCTGGTGGGCGCGGTGCTGGGCGCCTTTGGCGAGGCGCGTTTCGGTATCGACGCCGTTGTGGCTCCCCTCGCGGCGCTGGCCGCGTTAATCGCGGTCGATCTGCACCGCCCCATCACCCCCGCCACCTAGTACAATAAAGATTCCCACCCTGCTATGCAGATTTTCGGCGCCTACGCATTATTGTTGGCCTTCGTGCTGGCCGTTTACGGCATCCTGGCCGGCATCGTCGGCCTCGCCGTCGGCCACAAGCGCCTGCAAGCCAGCGCCCAGCGCGCCAGCCTGATGGTGTTTCCCGCTGTGGTTGCCGCGGTGATCTGTCTGCTGGGTCTCATCTTCCATAACGATTTCAGCGTCGCCTACATCGCTGAGCACAGCAACCGCGCGCTGCCGTTCTATTACAAGTTCGCTGTGCTATGGAGCGGGCAGGAAGGCTCACTGCTTTTCTGGAGCCTGCTGCTCAGCGGCTACGGCTACGTCGCGCTGCTGACCTCGGGCCGCCGCCATCCGCACCTGCGCGGATGGGTGGCGATCATCCTGAGTTCCCTCCAGGCGTTTTTCCTGCTCCTCAACAATTTCGTCGCCTCGCCTTTTTCCTCTCTGCCCGTGGGCACACCCGCCGATGGCAGCGGCCTCAACCCGCTGCTGCAGTACACGCAGATGGATATCCATCCGCCCATCCTGTACTTGGGCTACATCGGCTTCAGCATCCCCTTCGCCTTCGCCCTCGCGGCACTCATCAAGCGCGCCCCCGGCGACCGCTGGATACAAGTGACCCGGCTCTGGAGCATGATCGCCTGGGGTTTCCTCACCGTCGGCATCGTCCTCGGCGGCTATTGGGCCTACAAAGTGCTCGGATGGGGCGGCTACTGGGCCTGGGATCCGGTCGAGAACGCCGCGTTTCTCCCCTGGCTCACCGGCACCGCCTTCCTCCACTCGGTCATGATGCAGGAAAAGCGCGGCATGCTTAAGGTCTGGAACGTCTGGCTGATCTTCGCCACCTTCCTGTTGACCATCTTCGGTACGTTCCTCACCCGCAGCGGTATCGTCAGCTCGGTCCACGCCTTCGCGCAATCCTCCATTGGCAACTACTTTGTTGTATTTCTGGTATTGATCGTTGCGGTTTGTCTTTTCACGTTTATGCGCAACCGGCGCTCCCTGCGCAGCGCCAACCAGCTTGAAAGCACGGCCTCTCGCGAGAGCGGATTTTTGTTCAACAACTTCGTTCTCCTGGTCGCATGCTTCGCCATTCTCTGGGGCACGCTGTTCCCGGTATTGTCCGAGGCGATCCAAGGCGAAAAGATTTCAGTCGGCCGCGAATTTTTTGACCGCATCAATATTCCGCTGTTCCTGTTCCTGATTTTTCTGACCGGGGTGGGTCCGCTCCTTGCCTGGCGTCGCACTTCGCTCGGCAGCTTGCGGCGCAACTTTCAATGGCCGGCCCTGTTCGGCGTGGTCATTGTCGCGGTTCTCCTGGCGCTGGGCATCCGCGACCCCTACCCGCTCGTCTCCTTCGGCCTGTGCGGGTTCGTGGCCGCGACCATCACCGGCGAGTTCTGGCGCGGCGCCCGCGTGCTGCAAAGCCGGGGCCGGAACTTCCCGAGCGCGGTCATTCACCTGACCATGCGCAACACACGGCGCTACGGCGGCTACATTATTCATGTCGGCATTATTCTCATGGCGGTCGGCATTACCGGCTCGGCTTTTAACAAAGATGTCGAAGCACCCATGCCCTACGGCGCCAGCATGACGATTGGGCCCTACCAGTTGACCTCGCAATCGTACACGCAGGACGACAACGCCAATTTTTCCAGCGAGGCCGAAATCATTGAAGTGAAACGCGATGGCCGCGATGTCGCGACCATGTATCCTTCGCGGCGATTTTATAAGGCCTCCAACCAGGCCCAGTCCATGGTGGCGATCCGAACCCGTCCGCTGGAGGATTTGTACCTGGTCTATGCCGGCGACGACCCCACCTCGCAGCAGCCGATCTTGCACGCCTACCTCAATCCGCTCATCGTCTGGATCTGGATCGGCACTCTGGTCGTGGTATTCGGAATCTTTGTCGCGCTGTTGCCCAACCGCCGCGCCGATGCAACGCGCCCGCTATCTGTGGGTGAGACTCGCGAGGTCGTGCATGCGTAAGACTCTCGTGATGCTGGTTTTGGTGCTCGCAGCCGGCGCCGCCCTCCGCGGCGACGACGCGCGCACGCGCCGCATCGGCGAGCAACTCATCTGCACCTGTGGCTGCACGCAGAACGCCATGACCTGCAACCATGTCGGCTGCCCGGTCGTGACGCAGATGCAAGCCGAAATCCGGCAGCGCGCCGCCTCGACCGACTCCGACGAGTTGGTCTTGCAATCGTTCGTGCAGGAGTACGGCACCCAGGTCATTGCCAACCCCACTCACGTCGGCTTCAATCGCATCGCCTGGATCATGCCCTGGGTCGCGCTCGGCCTCGGCCTCGCGCTCGTCCTGTTCTTCGTCAAGCGCTGGCAGCACGAGCCCGCCGCTGCCGGGATGGCACCGCCGCCGACCGCCGTGCAAGCCCGTGTGCAGGCCGACATCGAAGCCGCCACCCGCGAATTCCTGGATTCATAATGTTTGTCACGATCACCGCTTGCGCCGTTCTGACCCTCGCCCTGGGCTGGTGGATCTTTACCCCCACCCTCGACCGCGACGGGCTGTCCGACGACGCCGTCCAGCGGCAAGCCCTGCGCGAGCGTAAGCAGGCGGTGTACGAAAATCTGAAGGATCTTCATTTCGAACACCTGGCTGGCAAGCTCACCGATGCCGATTTCGAGCGCACCCGCGAGATGCTCGAGCGCGAAGCCGCCACCGTCGTGGCCGCGCTCGAGGCCGCGCCCGATTCAAACCAACCCTGATCCAATGACGAAATCGAGTCCCTTTGTTTTAGCTCTTGCCTTGATGCTTCCCGCCGCCGCCTTGGCGCAAGCCGGACAAAACATCACCGGCCAGGTCATGAATGCCTCCATCGGCAAGCCGCTGGCCCATGCCGCCGTGACGCTGGTCCAGTTGCAGGGCGCAATGCAGCCCGTCGCGACGACGACCACCGACGACACAGGTCATTACCGCTTCAGCCAGAACGCCGCCGGCCCCTTCATGGTCGAAGCCGATTTCCAAAAGGTTCCGTACTTTGCCCAGGTCACTGCCGGACAAAGCGAGACCAACCTGATGGTCTTCAACGTCAACGACGACGCCTCGAAGGTCGGCGTTGACGCCGAAATCATGGTGTTGCAGCCCGACGCCGGCCAGCTCGCCGTCGTGAACGAGTACCGCATCGAGAACGGCCTCACGCCTCCCGCCACCTTGGCGAGGCCGGGGGGCATCTTCCGCTTCCGTGTCCCGCCGGGCGCGCACGTTGACATGGTTCGCGTGGTCGGGCCCAACGAAATGCCGCTCTCGCGCGACGCGACCCCCACCTCTCAACATGATGTCTACGGCGTTGATTCGCCGCTACGGCCCGGTGAGACGCGCATTCAGGTTTCCTATCGCGTTCCCTATGCCGGTCTGAAGGCGGCGCTGAGTGAAACACCGGTCGAGAAGCCGGCCCATTTCGAAGTCTATGTACCCGGACCGATGACATTCCAGGGCGCCGGCTTCACCCAGGTCGGCGCGCAGGATGGTTATAACGTGTACGGCGTCGCGAACGCGCCGATCGCCTCAACCCTGACGTTCAACGTCGCCGGCGATGCACCCATGCCCGCGCCGCCGTCGAATGACGGGACCGCGGCCGGCAATGGGGCCGCTGCCGGCCAAAGTTCAACCGCTGCCGCGCCTGCCGCCGCCGAACCGGCGGCCGCCGTTCCCGCTCGGACGCTGCTCGAGCGCAATCGCTGGGTCATCCTGGCGCTGCTGCTGCTGGCGGCCGCGGCGGGATTCGGGATTCTACTGGCTCGCCCCGGGGAAGCCGCGGCCGGCGCCCCCGCGCCCGTCTCGCTGCCGGTGCCGTCGGTGCCGGAGGCGCCGCCGGCTTCGGAAATGAGCCGTCTGAAAGACGACCTTTTCCTGCTGGAAGTCCAGCGCCACACCGGCCGCATCGCAGATGCTGAGTACAACCAGCAGCGCGCCGCTCTAAATCAACGGTTGGATCAACTGGCCGGGCGCCTTGCGGGGAGCGCCAAGTAGCATTGCCCGCGCTCGCGCTCTACTGGTTCCGGCTTGACGTTGACGCCCGGCCGGATGAGCGCGAGTGGCTCTCGCCCCAGGAGCGCGACCGCGCGGCGCGCTTTATTCTCCCCCAACACACCCGCCGCTTCGAGGCCGCTCACATCCAACTCCGCCGCCTGCTCGGTCGCGAGTTGGGCCAGCCGCCGGAAACGCTTGCGTTCGCCTTCGGCGCCAACGGCAAACCTGAATTGCCGCGTTCCAGCGGATTGCACTTCAACTTGTCCCACTCCGGCGATATAGGTCTCGTGGGCATCAGCCACGAGCGCGAGCTCGGGGTGGATGTCGAGGCCGAGCGCCGCCAGCTTGATGGCTTGGGCTTGGCCAACCGCTTCTTCACCCCGCGCGAAACCGCCTGGCTCGCCGCGCTATCTCCAGCCGCGCGCGTCCGCGGTTTCTGCCGCCTTTGGACCTGCAAGGAAGCCTGGATGAAATCCAGTGGCCAGGGTATGGCCCTGCCCCTCGATCGCGCCGAAGTGACTCTTGCGGCCAACACACCCGCTCGCCTCGAAGTCGCCGGCAAAGAGCTGTACGTGCGCGAGCTTGACCTGCTACCCGGCTACTGCGCCGCCGTGGTGATGGCCGAGGCGCCGGCCTCGCTTACGCTCGAGCCCGCAGCCAGCGCGCTTGCACCAGCACCACCAGCACCGTAACCCATAACGAAAGGCCCATGGCTAGCCCAACCAGCGGGTCGGCCGCCTGAAGATGGGCGCGCAACGACCATCCAATGACCACGCAGGCGGCGACCTCGAATCCGCCGGTCCAATAATAAAGCGTGTAACGAAACAATCGCGCCAGCGGCAGAAAATGCAGCCCGACCACTATACCCACCGCCGGTACAATCCAATCCTGCCGCCCGGTTGACGACAACCAGTTCGCGACCGCCGCAATCACGCCGAACTCGATCAGAAAAATCCAGCTGAACTGGCGTCCGATGATGCGCGCCCGCGCGCGGTCTTCGGGCGTCGCCTCGGGCTCGCGCGCCCGCACCTCGCGGCTGGAGAGAATCACGCCAATGGCGCGCAGCGCCAGCAGGGAAGTGGGCAGTAGCACGCAGGTGGCGACCCAGAGCAGGGTTTGGGCGTCGAGCGCGACCAGCATCCAGACGCCGCCGAAGAGCGAGAGAAACAGGCTGCCGATGCCCATGCCTTTAAGTTGGTCCGAAACTTTAATCATGCGACTTTTCCAGCATAGCCTCCAGCGCCTGCCAGACCGTTGCCACCTCGAGCCGGGTCATACAGCGGTGGTCGATGGGGCATTCACGCAGTTTGCATGGGCTGCACTCGACGCCGTCCACGCGCAGGAGCCGCAGCTTGCCCTCAGCCGCCAGCGGATATGTTTGGCGGTGGTTGGTCGAGCCGAACAGCGCCATCACCGGCGTGGACACGGCCGCGGCCAGGTGCATCGGCCCGGAATCGTTGGCCACCAGCGCCGAGCTGGCCGCCAGCAGCGCGACAAGTTCTGTCAGGCTGGTCTCGCCGGCCAAATTGATGCCCCCGCCCCGCACGCACACCTCTTCCGCCAACTCGCGTTCTCCCTTACTGCCGATAAACGCCACCTGCCAGCCGCGCGCAATGCACTGCGCTGCTAGTGCGGCGAAACGCTCGGGAAGCCAGCGCTTCGCGGTTCCAAAAGTTGCTCCCGCGTGCATGGCCACCAGCGGCGCTCCGCCAAACCTCTCCCGCCACCGGGCGACGCTCGCAGTCGGCGGATGGAGCATGACCGGCTGCTCGCTCTCCGGCAAACGCTCGATCAGCCCGGCGCGCCGCACCAGCTCGAGGTAGTAGTTTGACTCATGCGGTCTTAACTCGTTCGGCCCCGGCGTGGGCACCGCATGATGCAACAGCCAGCGGCGCCGGTCGCGCGCATAGCCGCTGCGGCGCCTGCCACGCATGGCCGCCGCGACCAGCGCGGAATAAAACGAATTGGGGAATATTGCCATGACATCGCCCGAGGCGCGCGGTACACGCAGCGAATGCGGCTCGGGTAGGAGCGTCACGCGCAATCCCAATTGAGTCATCTCGTATACCGGCGCCACCGCCCGCCGCGCATACACCTGCAACGCCGCATTCGGATGCGCCTCGCGCAGCGCCGCCAGCGCGGGCAGCGACATGACCGCATCGCCGAGCCAGTTGGGCGCGATGATGTCAATGTTCATAGCCGGCATGCCGCCAATATAAGGTCGAGTAACTGCTCCATGGCCGGCACCTCCATGGTGATTGAAACCACTGTCGGCGCTTCCAGCCCGGCGCCCGCGAGGTTGACCATGTCCTTGGCGGTGGTGATGAAGCCATCGGCGGAGGCCGCGGCAGCCAGCTTCCGCAGCCGGGCGATATCGCGCGCGCGGTAGCGATGGTGATCGCGGAACGCGAGTCGTCCGCTCGGCGTGATGCCCGATTCCTCGAGCGTGCGCCAGAACGATTCCGGCCGCCCCAGGCCGCAAAACGCAAACGGCCGGTGCGCTGTGCAAGACACCGGCAGCGCTCGCTTGCGGCCGGAGAAGACCGGTGCCGTGACGAACCGCCGCGCCGTTTCCGGCAAATCGCCCTCCCCCATCCACAGCACGGCGCTGGCGCGCGCCAGTGCGGACAGCGGCTCCCGCAGCCGTCCCGCGGGCAGCAGCCGGTCCTCGAGATCGCCGGGCGTGACGAGAACCAAATCAAAATTCCGGCCCAGTTGCCGGTGTTGAAAGCCGTCGTCCAGCAAATGCAGTCGCGGATGGAAGCGGTGCTCGGATTCCATCCCGGCGCGAAAGCGGTCGGCGTGAATCATCACCGGCGCCCGCAGCGCCAAAGCCATCAACTTGGGTTCGTCGCCCACTTCGGCTACATCTTCCTCCCCGGTTTGCGCGATCGCGAGGCCGCGCCGCCTGCGTCCGTAGCCGCGCGTGAGCACATCAAAGCTGAGCCCGCGCTGTTGCAACGCCTGCCCGAGCGCGATCACGGTCGGGGTCTTTCCGCTCCCGCCGACGTTGAGATTGCCGACGCTGATGACCGGCGCTCCCAGCCGCGCGACGCCCAGGCGCCCCGAGGCATAGCCGCGCTCCCGCGCCTTGACCAGTTGACCGAAAATGTGCGATGCCAGGGTGGCCATAAAGGCCGGTAGCTGCCGCGGGATTTTTACACGCGTACGTCGACCACCGGCGCGCTCTTCGCGCACAGCGGACAATCCTTCGCCTGCCAGTAATGCGGGTCGAGTGTGAGCAGCTTGAATAGCGGCAAATCGGTGAACTCGGCGCTATTCTCAAACGGCTGGTGCACGAGCACGGCCAGCGCCAGCACCTTGGCCCCCGAGGCCTCGACCAGCTTGCGCAGTTGGGTCAGCTTCTTGCCCGTGCGCAGGATGTCGTCCACGAGAATGACGCGCTCGCCGGAATGAATCTCGAGGAATTGCCGCAGCGCCAACTGCCCGTCATCGTCCTTCTCCGCCCAGTAGGTCTGTTTCGCCCGCAGCGCCTCGGCGACGCCGAAGGCGATCGGCAGCCCGCCGGTGGCCGGCACCACCACGCTGACATTGGGCACTGCCCGCCGCACGCCGTCGTCTTTGCGCAGCCGCCGGCTCAGCGCCACGCTCAGCATCTTCGACTCGGCGTAATGCCGCATGACCATCGGGATTTGCAGGTAAAGATCGGAGTGGGTTCCGCTCGGATGCCGGAAATGCCCGCGCCGCAGCGCTCCGGTTCGCTCCAAAACCTCCTGCACTTCACTCTCGTTAGGGATCAGGTCCATGAACCCGAAGTGTACCAAGGAAGCGGTGCGAAATGCGAATTTACTTCAGCACACCGGTGCGCTTCTTGACCTCGGCATCCAGCCAGCCCTGTGCCAGCCGCAAACGCAGGGCATCCCCATCCGCAAAGCCGGCCGGCGTGGTGGCGAGCCGACCCTGGGCATCATAGACCAGCGCATACCCGCGGCTCAGAATGCTCAGTGGATCGCGTTCCCGCAGCACGGCCTCCAGCGCCGCCAGACGGTGCCCCTGCGCGGTAACGCGGCTTCGCCAACCCGTGAGTATCGCCTGCTGCTGCGCCTCGAGCGCCGCGCGCACCCGCGCCAACCGCGTGCGGACGTCGTGCTGTTGCACCCGCTGCGCCGCTGTCGCCAGCCGACGCTCGATCTCCTCGAGCCGCACCCGTTCAACCGCCTGCATCCGCGCGTTCAGTTCATCCACCCGCTGGGCGCGCTGCATCAACCGATGCGTCAGTGCATGAAACGCCCGGTGCCGCGACCAATCGGCCAGCTTCTGCCGCCGGTGCAGCAAACCGAAACGTGCCGCCTGCTGCAAATGCCGCAGCCCCGCGGCGATCATCCCCGCGAACTCTTCCTTCGGGCGCACCACCAGTTCAGCCGCCGCGCTGGGCGTAGGCGCGCGCAGGTCGGCGACGAAATCGGCAATCGTGAAATCGGTCTCATGGCCAACCGCCGAAACCACCGGCATCGGCAGTCGCGTCAGCGCTCGCGCCACAGCCTCCTCGTTGAACGGCCACAAATCTTCGAGCGACCCGCCACCCCGGCCGACAATCAAAACGTCCACCCAATCGCGATCTCCAGCCTGCTGCCGCGCGAAATGCGCCAGGGCTTCGACAATTTCGCCGGCCGCCGCCTCGCCCTGCACCGCCACCGGATAGAGCAGTATTCCGATGTTCGGATACCGGCGCCGCAGAATCTGCATCATGTCCGCCACCGCCGCGCCACGCGCCGACGTGACCAGTCCCACCCGCCGCGGCAACACCGGCAGCGGACGCTTCCGCGCCGCCGCGAATAACCCCTCGGCCTCAAGCTTCTGCTTCAACTGCTCGAAGGCAATTTGCAGCGCTCCGTGGCCCAGCGGCTCAACGTGTTCGACGTAGCACTGCAACTCGCCGCGCGCTTCGTACACACTCACGCGCCCGCGAACCAGCACCTGCATGCCGTCGCGCAGCTTGAACTTGAGAAAACGCGCCTGAGTCGCAAACATCGCCGCGCGCATCTGCCCGGTGGCGTCCTTCAATGTAAAGTAGCAGTGCCGCGACGCCGCCTGGTGGAAGTTCGAGATTTCGCCTTCAATCCAGACTTCGAAAAATTCCCGGTCGAGGGTCTGTTTAAGCGAGGCGAGCAGGCCGGAGACGCTCCAAACTTTGCGCGCCGAGGGAGGAAACTCGAAGCTCGCCTGCAAGCTCACCCATACAGCTTACCGTACACAGGCAGGGCCGACCTCCCGGCTCCTGCCTGCGCAGGGACGGGACGCTGGCCCCCTCGCGTTGACGTGGCCGCGCCCCTCGCCATCTAGAAACCCGTCTCCGTGAAAAAGTTGCGTTGTCGCCTGGTGGCAATCTGGTTTCCAGGCCGCGCAGGGGGCCCGCGCCGATAAATTTTGCGATTATATCGAGGTGGCAATTTCGTTTCCGGGCCGCCTATACGATATGGGTACGCACAAGCTGCATGCTGCGCGCGCCGGCGCCGGCGCCACGCCCACGGTGGTTTTTGATGCGGCCCTGGGCGGATCCTCCCTGAGCTGGTGCCTGGTCGAACCCGCCGTCGCCGCGCTGGCGCCGACGTTCACCTACGACCGCGCCGGCATGGGCTGGAGCGAATTGGGCCCGCTCCCACGCAGCCTCGAGCGCCAGACGACCGAGTTGGAGAAATTGCTGGCGCTGGCCGCCGTGAATGCGCCTTACATTTTGGTCGGGCACTCCTATGGATCGTTGATCGCGCAATACTTCGCCGCGAACCACGCGGCGCACGTCTCCGGCCTGGTCCTCGTCGACCCTCCCGCCCTTGATACCTGGTCCGCACCCGACGCCGCTCACCAGGCGCAGCTTGCGCGCGGCATCAAGTTGGCCCGCCGCGGCGCCTGGGCTGCCCGCGTCGGCCTCGCGCATCTCGTGGCCGCTCTCGTCGCCAGCGGCGCTCTCCGCCCCGCGGCCGCACTCGCAACCATGGTCAGCGGGGGCAAACTCCGCACCCGCGGCGATTTCGATTTCGCTCCAGCCGCCCACATGCCTGCCGAGTGGAAGCCCGCCATGCGCCAATTCTGGACGCGCCCTGCCTTCTACGCCGCTCTCGCCAGCCAAATGGAATCACTTCCCGCCGACGCGGCGGCGGTGAGGGCGCTGCCCGCGCCCAGCCTGCCCACCATCGTCCTCTCCGCCGCCAACACCCCCGCCGCGCAGCTCGAAGAACACGCCCGCCTCGCCGCCTCCGCCCCGGGCGGCCGGCACTGGGTAGCCCGCTCCAGTGGACACTGGATACCGGTTGAAGATCCCGAGTTGGTGGTGCGCGCGGTCACTGCCGTGCTATTATCCAACTCATAGCAATGTCGACGAAGGTTATGAATCCGATGGCGTGTTGTTGCCCCATGATGTGCCGGGCAACCTGCACCGCCGCGGACCAACCTGCCTCGCTCTTGCGACCCTAGTTAACCGAAATTCACAGAGCACCAGGCCCCGAACGGCGAATCGCCTTCGGGGCCTTTTTATTTTTATGGCGGAAACGAAACTTCAAAAACACGAACGCATCAAGCGCGAACAGAATCCCTGGGAAGAGCTGCCCCGTCTGTTCTCCGCCATGCGCGGCGGCATCGGCGCCATCCCGCTGGCCGACCTGAACACCCGCCTGCGCTGGTGGGGACTCTATACGCAAGGCGACGGCGAGGGTGCCTTTGGCGGCGCGGCGCCCTACTTCATGTTGCGCGTCCGCATACCGAACGGGCTGCTGACCGCCCGCCAAGCCATGCAGATTGCGTCTCTGACACGAAAGTACGCCCGTGGCGTTGCTGATGTCACCGTTCGTCAGAACATTCAACTGCACTGGCTCGACGCCGAAACTCTTCCCGACGTTTTTCATCGTCTCTGGGATGTGGGGCTGACCTCGCAGGCCGCCTGCGGCGACGACCCCCGCAACGTCACCGGATGCCCGCTGGCCGGCATCGACCCTGAAGAATACGTGGACGCCAGCCGCCTGGCGCTTGAAGTCAACCAGGCGCTCATCGCCGGCGCCGACTTCTACAATCTGCCGCGCAAGTTCAAGGTTTGCGTCAGCGGATGCCGCCAGTGGTGCCCCAACCCCGAAATCAACGACGTTGCCTTCACCGCCTTTCCCCGCGATGGCGCGGCGACCGCACCGCCTGACTTCGGCCTCCGCGTCGGCGGCGGACTCTCAACCACGCCCATGCTGGCCATCCCGCTCCCCGTGCGCGTGGCCTGGGACGAAGTTGTGCCCGTGGCGCGCGCCATCGCCACTCTCTTCCGCGATGCCGACGAGTTGCGCCAGAACCGCGCCCAGGCGCGCCTGAAGTTCCTGTTTTTACGCCACGGTTGGACGGTCGACCGCTTCCGCGCTGAACTCGAACGCCGGCTCGGCTTCAGGCTGCGCGATTCCGAACCCGATGCCCCGCCTGAAGTCGGTTTTCGCGATCACGTCGGTGTCCATTCCGAGCGCCGGCGCGGTTACGTCTATGCCGGCCTCAGCCTCCTCCGCGGACGCATCTCCGCCGACCAACTCCAAGCCGTCGCCGCCGCCGCCGATCATTATGGAAACGGCGAGATTCGTGCCACCGCGATGCAGAACCTGGTCATCCCCCACGTCGCCGAGCGCCACCTCGCCGCCTTGGCCCGCGACCTCGAACTCAGCGACCTGCCGCTCGCCGGTTCCGGTTTCCGCCGCGGCGTGATGAGCTGCACCGGCAAGGAGTTCTGCAAACTGGCGGTGACTGAAACCAAGTCGTTCGCCGCCACCCTGGTCACCGAACTCGAGCGCCGCCTGCCCGGGTTCCCCGTCCCCCTGCGCATCAATCTGAACGGCTGCCCCAACTCTTGCGGTCAGCATTGGATAGCCGACGTCGGCCTGCAGGGCACCCGCGTCAAGACCCCCGCCGGCGCCGAGGATGGCTTCGACGTCTATCTGGGCGGCGGTCTCGGCGCCGGCGCTCAGTTGGCCCGCCGCACTCTGGGACGGGTGCGCGGCGTTGAGCTCGCCGCCCGCCTGGAATCGCTGTTCCGCCACTTTGTCGCGCGCCGCCAAGGTGACGAATCGTTCCGCGAGTACGTCGCACGCGAGGGAACAGCCGCGCTCGAGAAAGTGCTGGGCACGCTCCCGCAGGCCGAGGTTCTGATCCGCCTGCATGAGCCTGAGCCCCAGTTGGCGGTGGCCGAATGACAACCGTCTATCTTGTCGGCGCCGGCCCCGGCGACCCCGAACTCATCACGGTGAAAGGCCAGCGCCTGCTGGCCGAGGCCGACTCCATTCTGTACGACGAGCTCGCCAACCCGGCCCTTCTCGCCGTTGCCCCGGCGACCGCCGAACGTATCTACGTCGGCAAGCGCAGCGGCAGCCACGCCGCCACGCAAGACCAGATCGCGCACTGGATGATTCAGCGCGCCCGCCGCGGTCTTCGCGTCGTGCGCCTCAAGGGCGGCGATCCCTTCCTGTTCGGCCGCGGCGGCGAGGAGGTCGCCGCCCTGGCCGCCGCCGGCGTGCCGTGCGAGGTGGTCCCCGGTATTTCAGCGGCCAACGGTGCCACCGCCGCCGCCGGTATTCCCTTGACGCAGCGCGGCGTTGCCTCGTCGGTGCGCCTGCTCAGCGGCCACGGCGAGTCGCCGGCGCCCGCCTACAACAAGAGCGAAACCCTGGTCTACTTCATGGGCCTCGCCCGCGTCCCCGACATTGCGCGAGACTTGCGCGCCCAGGGATGGCCCGCCGCCACCCCGGCGGCAGTGATAGAACGCGGTACGCTCCCCGGTCAACGCGTGGTGGCAGGCAGCCTGAATAAAATCGCGCGCCAGGTGCGCAATGCCAGGATTACCTCTCCGGCGCTGTTGGTCGTCGGCGCGGTAGCCAGGGCACACAAGGTCCGTCCGCAATTGACCGTAGTGCCCCCGCCACCCTCGGGGCTCATTCTGATGGCCCACGGCTCGCCGCTCCCCGCCTGGCAGCGTGGCGTTCACAAGTTGGCGCGCGAACTCGGCGGCCGCGCCGCGTTCCTGCCGCCCGTCGCTCCCTCACTTGGCGACGCAATCGCCGAGGCCGTGGCGTGTGGCGACCGCCGCCTGATTGTAGTGCCCTATTTCCTCGCTCCCGGATTACACGTCACCCGCGACATCCCCGACTTAATTGAGGCCGAGCGCGCTCGTTTTCCCGAAGTTTCCATCACTCTGTCCGCCTGCCTCGAAGGCCACGCCGCTCTGCGCACGGCGGTGCTAGCCCGCCTCGCCGAAACCACCTCTAGCACGCCAATAAATGCTGTAAAATCGAAAGATGGTTCGCTTGGTTGCGGTGTTGTTGCTGGCGGGAGTCGCGTTCGCGCCCGCTCAGAAAGCGCAAGATAAAGACAAAAAAGCCGTCCAACCCACGGTCCGTGTGACCCTGATGGTGCAAGACCCAAAGGGTCGTCCCTTTCCCAACGCCAGCGTGGTCATGAAGCAGGTGACGGTGGATGTCGGCCGCATGCCTAAGCACGCCTTTACCGCCGAACTTCACACCGACGAAAAAGGACAAGCCGTTGTTCAGGGCTTTGACACCGGCGTCGTGCTGGTCCAGGTCATCGCCCACGGCTACCAAACCTACGGCCAAGAGTTTATTATGAAGGACGCCGATGAGACCGTCCACGTCAAGCTCTCTCCGCCCAAGTCCCAGGTCACCATCTATCACTGAGCCGTCCCCGGTAGTCGTCGGCGCGCTCCACGGCGACATTTATCTGCTGGCCCAGATCATCTCCGCCGAGAAGGCCCCCGCCCCGGTCCTCCGCCGCCTCCGCGCCTGGCGCCGCGACCCCTCTCCCACCACCGCCTCAGCGCTCCTCATCTCCGCCCGCGAAGCATACTTCGGCGTCACCATCTCCCGCGCGAGCCCGCTCCCCAATAATCATGCCGTGCGTAGTACGATAGGGTGAAACATCTATCGTCCATATAGCCTAGCCATGGAATCGTTCCACTGTCCGTTCTGCAAATCGGCCATTGCCGGCACCGGCCCCGCCGCCCGCGCCATCGTTTTCAACGTCGCCACGCGCCAGGTGGTCGAGAAAGCCAACGGCCTGCGCGCCGGCGATGTGCTGGTGATTGTTGATTCCACCATCCATCCCGAGGATCACGCCATCCACCGCTGTGACGATCCCCGCGGCCGCTTGGTCGTGAAGTGGTTCCAGCACCACGCAACCGAGGCATACTCCGCCATCAACAGTGCCATCCGCCGTTCCCTCGACGGCGCCGGCGCGAACAGCGCCGAAGTCTCCTCCGCCAAAGCCGATGGCAAGGCCGACCGCAAAGCGGAGGGATCCTCCCGCTCCCGCTGATCCGCAAGTTCCAACCCGCCCCGCCCGAAACCAAGCGTAAACCGGCGAGCAGCGACAAGCCGCAGATGACGCTTGACCGCGCCCTCTCGCGCGCCGGCATCGCCAGCCGCACCGTCGCCCGCGGCATCATTGCCTCCGGCCGCATTCAAGTCGAGGGCCGCCGCCTCACCGATCCCGACGCTTGGGTCGAGCCCGCGCGCCAGCGCATCACCCTCGATGGCAAGCCGCTGAGCCGCCCGCGCCCGCTTTACCTCGCGCTGCATAAGCCCACCGGCGTAATCACCAGCCATGGCGATCCGGATGGTCGCAAGACGATCTACGACCTCGTCGGCCCTCAGCCCTCCTGGTATTTCCCCATCGGCCGCCTCGACCAGGACACCAGCGGGCTGCTCCTGCTCACCAACGACAGCGTCTTTGCCGAGCGCATCGCCAACCCGGTTTCAAAGGTCACGAAAACCTACCGCGTATGCGTCGAGCCGCCGCCCACCGAATCCCAGATCGAGCGCCTCCGCCAGGGTCTCGACATCGGGCGCGGCGAGCACACCGCCCCCGCGCGCGTCCGGCCGGAACGCGCGGCAACGGCAGCCTCGCTTTGGCTGGAACTCGAGATTAAGGAAGGCAAGAACCGCCAGATTCGCCGCATGATGGAAGCGCTGGGGTTAAAGGTGGTCGCGCTCGAGAGGATTCGAATCGGCAAGCTCGCACTAGGCAACTTGGTGCCCGGCGCGGTCCGCCCCTTCAAACCTGAAACCGTGCTGTAACCAACCGGTCCGCGCGGCTGTGTAAAATATGCAGAGTTGACCCCCGCCTTTCTCAATCGTGAATTCAGTTGGCTGGCCTTTAACCGGAGGGTGCTCGAGGAAGCCCTCGATCCCGCCAATCCGCTGCTCGAGCGGGTGAAGTTTTTGGCCATCAGCGCCAACAACCTCGATGAGTTCCTCGAGATTCGCGTGGCGGGCATGCTGCAGCAAATCGAGGAGGGCGCGCCCGCCGCCCCCATTGAAGCCCTTGCCCCTGCGCTGCACAAGTTCGCCGACGATCAGTACCAATGCTGGAATCACGCGCTGATGCCCGAGCTGACGCGCCAGCGTATTGACCTGGTCGCCTACGATGCGCTGCGGCCGGCGGAAAAGAAGTTCGCCACCGCCTTTTACGCCCGCGAAGTCGATCCTCTGCTGACGCCGATCACTGTGGATCCGGCCCACCCGTTCCCGCGCGTGCTCAATAAGGCGTTGTGCTTCGCCTTCCTCTTGCGGCGCAAACGCCGGAAAAGCGAATTGCAGTTCGGTGTGCTCACCGTTCCGCGCGCGCTCCCGCGTCTCATCCGCCTGCCCGACGGCGGCTCCGGCGACCGCTTCTTGTTCCTCGCCGATCTGATCGCCGCCCAGGCCCCCGCGCTCTACCGTGGCTTCGCCATCGTCGCGTCCTCGGCCTTCAGGGTCACGCGCAATAGCAACTTGTATTTGCAGGAGGAGGAGGCGCGCAGCTTGCTCGAGACGGTTCGCGTCGAGCTGCACAACCGGCGCAAGGGAACCGCCGTGCGCCTCGAAATCGAAGGCTCCGCCTCCCCCGAGATCGTCGAGCGCCTGCGCGCCAATTTCGAGCTGGAACCGTGGCAGGTGTTTTCCGCGCCCGGTCCTGTGAATCTCTCGCGTTTGATTCGGCTCTACGAGATGGTGGCCCGTCCGGAGTTGAAGTACCCGGTGTTCAAACCCGCCGTGTCTCCGGCCCTGAAAGCTCCAGGCGGGATGTTCGCCGAACTGCGCCGCAACGACCGCCTGCTGCACCATCCCTACGATAGCTACGCCGGCGTGGTCAGGTTCCTGCAAGCGGCGGCAGCTGATCCGCGCGTGCTCTCCATCAAGCAAACGCTATATCGAACCAGCATTGATTCCCCCATTCTTCAGGCCCTTCTCGCCGCCGCTCCGCAAAAAGAGGTCGCCGTCGTGGTGGAGCTTCAGGCGCGCTTCGACGAGGTCGTCAATATCCGTTGGGCGCGCTTGCTCGAGGATGCCGGCGTGCAGGTCTCCTATGGCGCGGTGGGTCGTAAAACCCACGGCAAAATGGCGCTCGTCGTCCGGCACGATGAGGATGGCGCTCTGCGGCGCTACCTTCACCTCGGAACCGGCAACTACAACCACCGCACCGCGCGCACCTACACCGATTTCAGTCTGCTCACCGCCCGCGAGGATTTCGCCGCCGCCGCGCAGGCGGTGTTCACCTACCTCACCACCGATGCGGACGCGGCCCCGTCCGGCAACCAGTTCGCGCCCCTGCTCGTCGCCCCCACGGATCTCGCGGCCCAAATTCATCTCTTGATTGACCGCGAGGCCGAGCACGCCCGCCACGGCCGGCCGGCTCGCATCATCGCCAAGGTGAATGGCCTGCTCGACCAGAGCTTTATCGAATCGCTGTACGCCGCCTCCACCGCCGGCGTGGAAATCGATCTCCTCGTCCGCGGCATGTGCGCTTTGCGCCCCGGCTACCGCACTCTCAGCCGCCACATTCGCGTGCGCAGCCTGGTCGGCCGCTTCCTCGAGCACAGCCGCATCTACTATTTCGAAAATGGCGGCGCCGAGGAGGTCTACCTGGGCAGCGCCGACTGGATGCCGCGCAATCTATATGAACGCGTGGAGGTCGTATTTCCCATCGCGGATGCCGGGCTGCGCCATCGCGTGCGCCATGAGATATTGGCGGCCTACCTCGCCGATACCGCTAAAACCCGGTGGCTCACCTCCACCGGCAACTACCGCCGCCCGAAGCTGGCACGCCGCCGCTTCAATGCGCAGGAATATTTCATCGCCCGCTCCCTCGGCCAAGCCGGCTTGGCTGACATCCCACCCCCGGAGACCGCGCCATGACCATCTATTTCCTGCGCCACGCCAGCGCCGGTGAACGCCTCAGCGACCCCGCTAAAGACGGCAAGCGCCCGCTCGACTCCACCGGTTCCGCCGATGCTGTGCGCATGGGCGCACTGCTGGCCGCGCTCGAAGTGCGGCTCGACGCCATCTACTCGAGCCCGCTCAAGCGCGCCGCCCAGACCGCCAGCCTGGCGGCGAATGAAATGGGATTCGAGGAGAAAATTCAAATCGAGGCGGCGCTCGCCCCCGGCGGCGGCTACGCCGCCTTCGAGCGCTTGATTGACCGCGATCTCGGAGCCATCATGGTCGTCGGCCACAACCCAACCTTGAGTCAGTTTCTGGGCCGGATGTTGGGTGGCGTGCAAATCGATTTGCGCAAGGCTGGCCTGGCGCGGGTCGAACTCGGGCGCGGCGGCGCCTCGCTGGAGTGGGTGCTGACTCCTAAGCTGGCCCGCCTGCTGGCGTCTATGGCTTAACCGTGTCCTTCAGCTTGACCGCCAACATCCGCCCGAAAACCTGGGCGAAGTATGCGCTTTCCTTTTCCAGGGCCCACACCTCCAAGTCGCCTTGGCGCCGTGCCGCCGTCAGGCTCAGCGTCACCTCGGTGGCGCCCACCCGCGCCCTGACCGAATGCACCGCTCCCCGCCGCGATTGATCGAGCGCGCGCGCCAGCCGCAGCACCATCGCCGCCCGGATCAGGGAAGGCTCCTCCGCCCCGGCGCGCGGCCGGCCCTGGAAACGAACCAGCGCGGCAATTAATTGCCGTTGTTCCGGGGTATACCCGAAGATCTCTGAGTGGGCAATGATGTACGCGCTGTGCCGGCGCGCGCCGCTGCGGTTGATAAAATTGCCGATCTCGTGCAGCATGGCGGCCGCTCCGATCCATTCCGCGTACTCGCGCGGAAGCTGGTGCAGCCGCGACAAGCCGCGAAAGAGCTCGAAACCGAGGCGGCGCACCTGCGCCGCATGGTCGGCGTCCACGCCATAATGCCGGCCCATGGCCAGCAGCGCGTCCCAGCGTTCCGTGTCAATGATTCCCGGCTGCCCGCCCCGCCGCTCACGCTCCGCCGCCATGTGCGCCAGCAGCCCGTCGCGCAGGCCGAGCGGGGAATACCGGAAGCCGCGCAGTCCGAAGCGGGCATGCATTTCGGTGAACAACGCCGCCCCGGCCACAACGATTTCCGCCCGCCGCGGCCCCACCCCCGCCAGCTTCGCCCTTCCCGCCGCGCCCAGTTTTGCCAGTTGCCGGAACAACTGCTGAACCGCGGCGCGAGGCACCGCCCGGGCGCCGTGCAAAGTTGCCAGTGTCGCCGCTGTTCCCGAGGTGGCTACCGCCAGTTGTACGTGCGCCGCCTTGACGTCCCGCGCAATGCGCTCCAGTTGCTCGCCAATATAGCTGCGCAATCGCTCGATCTCCTTCTTCTTCGGCGGGTCGCGCGGCAGAAATTCCTCCGTCAGCCGCACCGCGCCCAGCGACAGGCTCCACATCTTCCGAATGTGCCCATTGACGGATATGGTGAATTCGCAGCTCCCGCCGCCCAGGTCGACCAACAGAACGCGCGTGCTGCGCAGCCGTCCGTAAGCCGTGACTCCCAGGTGAATGAGGCGCCCCTCTTCCAGACCGCTGATGACCTCCACCGTCCAGCCCGTGGAAAGGCGCACCCAGTCAATCAATTGCCGCGCATTGTGCGCGTCGCGCAGCGCACTCGTCGCCACCACGCGCACCTCGTCGGCCCCGAATTTTTCCGTCGCCCGCCGGAAGCGCCGCAACACCTTGATGGTGGCCGCCATCGCGTCCGGCGCCAGCGCGCCGGTTTGGAACACCGACGCTCCCAGCCGGATCACCTCGCGATCTTCATGAATCACCTTCCGGCGCCGCCCCTGGAATCGGGCAATGCTGAGCCGCACCGAGTTGGCGCCGATGTCAATCGCTGCCAGCGTGGCTGCGGCCCGCCGGGCCATCGCTTATGCCGATGCCCGCGCGGCGGCGTTGACCGGCACCGGTCCGGCGTGCCCCATGGGCGCCTTGCGCAGCCGCTCGGCGCTGTGCAGCGCCGCCGCGAAATGTGAGGTGACTGCGTTATCGATCGCCGCCTGCAAAGCCGCGCCCGCGACTTTACTGTCGCGCGCCCGCTGCTGCAACTCGCTGAAGTCGTGCCACGTGCCGATCGTGTCCTGTACCCGGTGCAGCGCTTCCGCCAGCACTGCTTGTTCGACCCCGGCTCCGTGCGCTTCCGCCAAATAGCGCAGTTGCTTGCAGGCTTTGCGGAAATCGTGAAGGTTCGCCCCGTTCAGGGCGGGGAAGCGCCGCCACAAGCCCGCCAGGCCTTCACTCTCGACACGCGACACCGCCGCCCGGCGCTTCGCCGCCGCGCGCACCCGCCGCATCAGGCTGCGCCGGTGGTCGGCGTCGAGCCGCTTGCGAAGTTTGCGCGCCTGTTGCTTGCGCTCTTCTTCCATGAGCGCCAGCAGTGCGCGGCGGCCTTGATCGCTTTCGAGATGGAGTTGGGTGAGTTGTTCCGTCTGTACGTCCAAGTCACGCACGCGTCCCGCCCGGCGCCGCAGTTGCCGCAGCTGGCGCTCCAGCTTTTCATCCTGTTGCAGGCGCCGGCCGAGCAGCACCTCGATCCGCCGCACTGACGTCCGCAGCCGGTGTACCTCGTGCGCTTCCGGCGATTTAGACGCCTGCCGCAGCCAACGCCCGAGACGATCGATCACAACCGGCAACTGGTCATTCATGCAGGTTTATAGGCTATCAAAAAAACAACATCCCAGTTTTCGGTATAATTACAGTTCCCGCAATCATGAAAATCCACGAATTTCAGGCTAAGGAACTCCTCCGAGGCTTTGGCGTCGCCGTTCCGCGCAGCCGAGTCATTGATCAGCCGGATGACGCTGCCGACATCGCCAGGGAGTTTGGCGGCCGCGCCGTCGTCAAGGCCCAAATCCACGCCGGCGGCCGCGGCCAGGGCGGCGGCGTCAAGCTGGCCGCCTCTCCCGAGGCCGCCAACCAACTGGCTCGCCAGATACTCGGTATGACCCTGGTCACTCACCAGACCGGCCCCGAGGGCCGCCTCGTGCGCCGCGTCCTGATCGAGGAAACCGCGACGATCGTCAAGGAGCTCTACCTCGGCATCGTTCTCGATCGCGCCAGCGGCATGCCCGTCTTCATGGCCTCCGCCGCCGGCGGCATGGAGATCGAGGAGGTCGCCGCCAAGGATCCTGACGCCATCCGCAAGGTCACGTTTGCCCCCGATACCGGCCTGCTGCCCTACCAGGCTCGCGAACTGGCCTTCGCGCTCGGCCTGCCCGCGGCGGCCCTGAACTCCGCCGTCAAGATCATGACCAGCCTCGCGCGCGCCTATACCGCGCTCGACTGCACGCTGGCGGAAATCAATCCCCTCATCCTCACCGCCGACAATCAGGTCATGGCGCTCGACGCCAAGATCACGCTCGACGACAACGCGCTCTATCGTCATCCGGAACTGAAAGCCCTCCGCGACCTCAACGAGGAGGACCCGCTCGAGGTCGAAGCCAGCCTCTATGGACTGAACTACATCAAGCTCGACGGCAACGTCGCATGCATGGTGAATGGCGCCGGCCTCGCCATGGCGACCATGGACATCATCAAGTACGCCGGCGGCTCTCCCGCCAACTTCCTCGATGTCGGCGGCGGCGCCAACAGTGAGCAGGTGCGCCACGCCTTCCAAATCCTCTTGAAAGATCCCTCCGTCAAGGCGGTCTTGATCAACATCTTCGGCGGCATCCTGCGTTGCGACACGCTCGCCACCGGCGTGGTCGAGGCCGCCCGCGCCGTCGATCTAAAGCTGCCGCTGGTGATCCGCATGGAAGGCACCAACGTCGAGCAGGGCCGCGCCATTCTCGCCGCCAGCGGCTTGGCCATCACCGTCGCCGGCGACATGCGCGACGCCGCCAAAAAGGTTGTCGCCGCCGCCGCGGGGAAAAAGTAAACAATGTCGATTCTCGTCAACTCCCGTACCCGACTCCTGGTCCAGGGCATCACTGGACGCGAAGGTAGTTTCCACGCCCGCATGTGCCGCGAGTACGGCACCAACGTCGTCGCCGGCGTCACGCCCGGCAAGGGCGGTACCACTCACGAAGGCACGCCTGTGTTCGACACCGTGCGCCAGGCGGTGAACGCCACCGGCGCCGACGTGTCGGTCATCTTCGTTCCTCCGCCCTTCGCCGCCGACGCCATCATGGAAGCCTGCGATGCCGAGCTCCCGCTCATCGTCTGCATCACCGAAGGCATCCCCACCCTCGATATGGTCCGCGCCTGGGACATGGTCCGTTACTCGTCATCACGTCTGATCGGCCCCAACTGCCCCGGCATCATCACTCCCGGCCAGTGCAAAATCGGCATCATGCCCGGCAACATCCATAAGCCCGGCCGCGTCGGCATCGTCAGCCGTAGCGGTACCCTCACCTACGAGGCCGTGCACCAGTTGACCCAGCTCGGCATCGGACAATCCACCGCCATCGGCATCGGCGGCGACCCGATCATCGGCACCACCCACCGCGACGCCATCGAGCTCTTCGAACTCGATCCCGACACCGACGCCATTGTGATGATCGGCGAGATCGGCGGCAGCGGCGAAGAGGAAGCCGCCGCCTACATCAAGGAGTTCGTCACCAAGCCGGTGGTCGGCTTCATCGCCGGCCAGACCGCGCCTCCAGGGCGCCGCATGGGCCACGCCGGCGCCATCATCAGCGGCGGCAAGGGTACCGCCGCCGAGAAGATGGCCGCCATGGCCGCCGCCAAAATTCACGTTTGCCAGAGTCCAGCGGAAATGGGAGAAACACTCAGGAAATATGTCTAAGGAACGTACGCTTACGATTGTGAAACCTGACGGCGTTGCCGCCAACCTCACCGGGGCGGTGCTCGCCCACCTCGAAAAAGCCGGCTTCAAGATCGTCGCCCTGCGGCGGCTGCATCTTTCCCGCGCCCAGGCCGAGGGCTTCTACGCCGTGCACCGCGAGCGCGGCTTTTACCAGGATTTGGTTCGCTTCATGACCGAGGGACCGGTCGTCGTCGCCGCGCTCGAACGCGACAACGCGGTGGCCGAATTGCGCCGCGTCATGGGGGCCACCGACCCGGCCAAGGCCGACGCCGGCACCTTGCGCAAGCTCTACGCCACCTCGATCGAGCGCAATGTCATTCATGGCTCCGATGCGGTCGAAACCGCGCGCCAGGAGATCGCTTATTTCTTCCCGCAATCGGATCTGCTCTAGCCTGGCCTTGGTCGTGGCCATGGCCGCGCCGATCGCCGCCCAGCAGACGGCGGCGCAGCTCCCGCTTTCCGGCCGTGCGCCGCTGGCCGGTACCGTGAACGCCGGCCAAAACTCCGCTCCCGGTTCCGGCATCAACACGCTCCAGCCCTCGGTTGTCGCCTCCGCCTCCTTCGCCGGCAGCACACCGTCGGCCTCGAAGGCGCCCTTTAACGGCTCGCTCAGCCTGTCTGACGCCATTGCCCGCGGACTCGATTACAACCTCGGCGCCACGCAATGGTCGAACACCGTGCGTCAGTCGCAGGGTGAAACCCGCGTCGCCCGTTCGGCCTTGATGCCCAACCTGAACGGATCGCTGACCGAGACCGAACAGCAGACCGATCTCAAAGCCATGGGCTTCCGGCTGAACCTGCCCGCCACCGGCATCGGGGCCGGCTTGAGCTTTCCTTCCGTCGTCGGGCCGTTCAATTACATGCAGTTGCAGGCCTCGCTTTCGCAGAGCCTGTTCAACTTCACCAGCCTTAACAACTACCGCGCCAGCCAACAGTCGCTGCGCGCCAACCAGCTTCAGTTGAAAGACGCGCGCGATCTCGTGGTGCTCGCCGTCGGCGGCGCCTACCTCGGCGTTATCGCCGCCCAAGCCCGGCTGACATCCTCGCAGGCGCAACTGGCGACTGCGAATGCGATTCTCAACCGTTCCCAGCAGCAGAAGAGCGTCGGCGCGCTGGCCCAGCTCACCGTGGATCAGAATCAAGTGCAGGCCGCGATCCAGCAGTTGCAACTGACCTCGCTCGAAAACGACCTCGCCAAGCAGAAAATTAACTTGGCCCGTATGATCGGCCTCCCGCCAACCGGTGACTTCACCATCGCCGATGCGGTTCCGTTCGCGCCGCCGCCTCCTGAAACGCTCGAAGCCGCTGTGCGTTTGGCGCTGGAACAGCGCGCCGATCTCCAGGCCGCCGACGCCCAGGCCGAAGCCGCCCGCTACGCTCTCGCCGCCGCCAAAGCCGAGCGCCTCCCGTCGGCCGCCGTCAACGGCAACTACGGCGTAATCGGGACTTCTCTCTGGAATAGCTCCCACGGCGTATTCACCGTCGTCGGCACCGTCAACATCCCGCTCTGGCAAGGCGGACGCGCCGCCGGTGACCGCGAACAGGCCGCCGCCACCCTCGCCCAGCGCCAGGCCGAGGCCGCCGATATGCGCAGTCAGATCGAGGCCCAGGTGCGTGTTGCCATGCTCGACCTCGACGCCGCCGCCAAGCAGGTGACGGTGGCCGATGCCAATCGCAAGACCGCCGCCGAAGCGCTCAGCATGACCCGCGACCGGTTCCAAGCCGGCGTGATCAACACCGTGGAACTGATCCAGGCCCAGCAGCAATCCGCCACCGCCGAACAGGACTACATCAACAGCGTCTACGCCCACAACGTAGCCAAGCTAACCCTCGCCCGCGCCCTCGGCAACGCCCCCGCCACCTGGCGCCAATACTTAGCCATCCGACCGTAAGGCGGCGTTCCGCGAGTACTGGGCGTTGTAGTGGGCTGCGCACTGACCTTTCTTTGGCTGAATCTCACTGCGGCGAACCTCTGATCTCGGACAGCTGCGCGGCTCCTGATAATCCACGCTTCCCAACCCCGTGACGGTGACCGCGCACCCGATCCGACCAGCAACCGTTGACTAGGACGCGTTTCTTCCCTGACTTCTCCGCGCCATTATACGGACAAGCTCCTCGTCTTAATTAACCCTCGCCGGCAGACAAAGTTGTCAACCTGTCGCAGTTGGCGCGCCTCGGTTCGCTCCAACCCGCCGCGACTCCGCGATGCTACGTCGCTGGCCCTCGCCTTCGGCGACGGCGGTGCGACGACTGACGAACTTCGCTCCAGGACAGCGGATCACCCTTCGGAATTTCGACGACCCCAGCGCCCAAAGCGGCGCCGGGGGGCCCGGTTCGCGCTCCTCGACCTCGATCTCCTCAGCGGAGGACTCGGTCGCTGTCTGCGTATGGTGCCATGGCCCAGTAGGATACGGTCGAGCCGGCGAACAAGTGCGCAAGCTCCCGACCCGCAAGAAATTTTCTCATTTCTGGCTACTTTGGCCAGAGTGCCAGCATCTCAATTTCATCGCGTGCAACGATTTTGCACTGACTGCGCCGCCAAACAATTGAACCCGACACTGTCGGTGAGGCTGCGTCAACCTCACAGGGCGAGTGCCTGAAAACGGAGCGTGTCATGCGTGTCGTCCGGAGTGTGTTCGGTGGCGTGGTGGTGGCGTTGGTAACGAGCTTGGCGGGCGGTTTGGCGGCGCAAACTCCAACGATGTATGGTACGCCGCAGACGGCTTATAACGCGCCTTACGGCAGCACGCTGACTCTGAACCTGCCGAATGGCGGGACGGCGGTTGGTGCCGACACAATCTATATCATAGAAGCGGCGATGCGTGGCGAGAACTCCGAATTTGCGACGCCCAGCGGCTGGAGCGACTACTGCTCGCTCCAGGCCGACGCGATGGACCAGGAGCAAATCTTTTACATTGTTTACCCCTCGGGCGCGACGCCGCCCAGTTCCCTTAATCTGACCACCAATGGGTCCACCTGGCTGGGTGCCCTTGCGGTCGCCTATCAGGGGATCAATGCCTCGACGCCGTTTGACGCACCGAACGGTTGGTGTTCCAGCAACTCCGCGCTGGGCACCGCTGATTACAACGGGCCGAACAGCAATCCGTCCTCGCTTGCCTCAGTTCCGGTAAGCAATTCAGTGGGAAACGATCTCGTATTGTTCTCCTACTTTGCCGATGGCGACGTTGGGACCAGCCAGCCGGCTGCTAGCGAAGGAACGCTGGAAGCCCAGGTGACCCGGCAGCAACTGGATGCCTACGGCTACCTCGGCTGGGTTGATATGCCGATGCCCGGTTCGGGATCAAGCGGCGCCAATACGCTGAGCTGGGTGCCGGGCGGGGGCTGGGGCGTAGGCGCCGACGGCGTCTTGACGATGGCGCTGGCGCCAGCCGGCAGCTCGCCCGCCCAGCCGCCACCTTTGCGGCCGTCAACGCAAGCGGTCAATTTCGGCGAGCAGAGCGTGGCGGCCCCGCCGAACCCGAGCCCCGCCAGTATCAGCGGCGGCGGCCACGAAATGGTTAGCCCCGAGAACGGGTCGCTCAACTTCACCTTCCAACTTCCGGTGCCTCCCGGGCGGCAGTTGGAGCCCGAACTTGCCATCGCCTATAGCAGTTCGGAGGCGCGTACGGTCACCTCTTTCGGCAACGAAGTGGTTGACTACATCACCGAAAAAGAGACGGTGGCCAGCGACGGCTGGAGCTACCCTGTTCCCTCGCTTGCCATCAGCACCTATGACGCCTCGCCCGATGGCGTGGAGAAGTGTACGGTTTCCACCGGCTATAGCATGCGCTCGTCGGGTGGCGACCGCATTCCGTTCAATCTATCGGTAACGGGGCGTTCACTGGGGCAGCCGCCGCTCGGCAATTATGACGACCCCTGCGACAAATGGTATCCGGAGGCGACCCAAGCCACCTCCGCCGGCTGGAGCGCGAAGACCACTGCGCTTGTGGATCGAAGCTGGAAGGAATTTCCTGTATTCGTCACCGACCCTGACGGGACCACGTACCAGTTCGCAACCCATGATGACAACAGAACCTTGGGCGCGCTTGCCGGCACCGTCACGGATCGCAACGGCAATACGATCACCTATGCATATTCCCCCACAGGATTGAACATCGTTGACACGCTGGGACGTACAATTTCGTTCTCCAGCATTGGTCAGGCCACGGACACGATTACCATTCCCGGGATGACGAACTCCTACCAGGTCCACTGGGCGACGGAGACGGCCAGCGCCGGCAACAATGCGGTCGGCGTGGGCTCCAACCCATGCGTCAACAAGACTGTGACCATGGGCCCCGGCACCGCGGTGACCTCGATTGCCACGCCCGAGGGCACCTACGTTTTTTCCTATGATCCGGTTTACGGAACGGTCAATAAAATAACCTACCCGAATGGCGGCTATGTACGCTACGTCTGGGGCATGGACCCGCAATCACTGGCGGACCGCTTAAGCATTTACCAGAACCAGAGTTTTGTAAGCTGCGACGCGCGGATTGACAACCCGGTGATCACCGACCGCTATGTGAGCCCGGATGGAGTTACGGAAACCGAGCACCAGAACTTTGCCTACACCACCGCGTGGAACGGCGGCGATCCAACTCTATGGGACAGCAAAACGACAACGGTTACTACGACCGACATACCCGATGGGACTCATTACACCACGGTCTATACCTATTCGCCTGGCCAAGTATTCCCTGCGCTCAATTCCACCAGCTACGTCGCGACCCAAATCCCGCTCGCGACCTCGATCACAAGCAACGACTTCAGCGGCAGTACGCTGGAGAGCGTTAATCAGCAGTGGGAGACCGGCTATCCGTTCAAACTCACACAGAAGAGCGCCAGCCTGAACGGCATCGCCACCAGCCTGACCAATCTGAGCTACGACGCCAACGCGCAGGTCACGGAGAAAGACGAGTGGGGTTATCCGCCGACCGGCGGCGCCGCCTCGCTGCTGCGCAAGACGTGTACTACCTATGCAACGTTCACAGTAAACCCAGGTATCGTAGACCGCCCGGCGAGTACCACGGTCTACGACGGCTCCGGCGGCGTTGGCTGCGGGGGATCGCCCGGCGGCAATTGGGTATCAGAAACCAATAATGGCTACGACGAAACAGCGGCCCAACCCACGAACCTGGTGGTGCAGCACCAGACCGGCTACGGTTACGTTGCAGGCAACCTAACCAGCACCCACAGTTTTGTGGCACCCGGCACCAGTTTGACGACTGTGTACACCAATGATGACACCGGTCAACGCCTTACCTCGACCGATGCCGCCAACCACACCACAACATACAGCTACACGGATAGTTTCGCCAGCGGTACACCGCCGGGCAACACCAATGCCTACCTTACTCAAGCGACGAACGGCCTGGGCAACGTCACCAAGTACACTTGGAATTACGACGGCGGGACGATGGCTTCGACCACGGACGCGAATAATCAAATCACGGACTTTGGCTTTGACGCATGGGACCGGCTTGACGATGTGCGGTATCCGGATGGCGGCGAGACGACCTACGGCTACACGTCGTCCACCATCGAGACCAAGCGCAAGATCGATGCGAACGGCGACTGGAGCGATGCACTGCAAACCTTCGACGGGCTCGAGCGGCCGACCGTCGTCGCCCACGAGACCTCGGCCGGCGTTTGGAGCCGGGTGGACACCTGCTACAACCCGCTCGGTCTCAAGGGCTTCGTCAGCTATCCCAATTCGTCGGCCTCGAACGGCGGCGCGCCAAACTGCGCCGCGGCGGGCGACACCTCTGCATTCGACGCGCTGGGCAGGGTGCTCACCACGACACATGCCGGCGGCGGGGTGATTACGTACTCTTACACCGGCAACGCGACCAAGGTTGCCGACGAGGGCAATGACGGCAACAACGTGACGCATGTGAGCCAGTCCGACGGGCTGGGCCGGCTGGTCTCGGTTTGCGAGGTCACAAGCGGCGTAAACGGGCCGGGCGGCACAGGCTCGCCCTGTTCGGACGCGATCGCGGCGACGGGCCTCGAAACCGATTACCGGTATAGCACGCTCGGTGACTTGACATCGGTCGTGCAAGGCGCTGAAACCCGCAGTTTCCAGTACGACGCGCTTTCGCGGCTCACCTCAGCCGCGAACCCCGAGACCGGGGCGTGGAGGTATGCATACGACTCCGACTCGAACTGCGCGGCGCCGAACTTCGCCGGCGATTTGGTAAGCCGCACCGACGCCCGCGGCGTGCGCACCTGCTATCAGTACGACGCCGACCACCATCTTCTCGCCAAGACTTACAGCGACGCGACCCCGGCGGTGACGTTTACATATGGCGGCACGGCCCAATTGGGCATCGGCAACCTCGCCAACACGGCCAACCGGCTGAGTTCGGAATCGACCGCCGACGATACCGGCTC
>Ga0134128_10001169_pt1 | contig 34796 bp, 30 predicted proteins | sample KB31754_FD_96462 | JGI IMG/M metagenome (GOLD analysis project Ga0134128, IMG submission 96462) | Terrestrial soil microbial communities with excess Nitrogen fertilizer from Kellogg Biological Station, Michigan, USA - KB3-175-4 | ecosystem: Environmental > Terrestrial > Soil > Unclassified ...
TCACAAACCGAGCATGGGGCACCCGCAAGAACGCATCTTTGAGCTAGATGACGCGATGGTATTATGTCGGGCGACGTTGCGAGAAAGCCGCGTGCCAAAACACGAAAGCATGGGCCACCCGCCGCTGTTTCGTGCGCGTATCTGAGCCCTGCTTGTCCGTTTCTGGATAGCGAGACGATGGCACAACCAGTTTACCACACGGTTTTTGCAATCGGCCTGCACTCGTTCCCATGGGGGTCAATATGGTTCTTCGCTCTGCCAATTGCGATTGGCCTCGCTCTCGTTGGATTCGCCCGAGGCAAACAAATTCGAAAGGCGGTCGGAGCCGCAGTAATTGTCTTTAGCTTGTTTTCACTTCTCCTCATTAGTATGAGTTCGGTTTCACAATTCATGACGGAGCGACACGCCTATGCGAGCGGGCAGTTTTCCGTCGTCGAAGGCAAAATCGAGAACTTTCGACCGATGCCGGCCTTAGGTCGAGCGGATGAATCCTTTTCTGCTGGCGGTGTGAGCTTCTCATACAACGTTCTCGCCGATACCTCTTGTTTCCACAATGCTCATCCGCACGGGATTATTCGATCAGGGTTGGACGTTCGTATCTTCTATACTGACGGCTGCATTCTACAACTAGACGTGCGTCAGTGAGAATGGAACGTGCAGCGGCAATTTGAAACCACGGCACGTTTGCGTCGCTGGGTGAGCCGGTGGCCAGTGTTGGCAGGGTCCGGCGAGTCGGTTGCTGGCCGGTTAACGTAGAGCGCCGGGGGGTTCCCGAAAGAGCGGCGCTGACGCGCCGGGTGGAGGTAGACACGTTACCCCTAAAAGGGGTTACGAAGATTACGGGATAAGTTTCCACAGAAACCGCAATCACGTTATAGGCTCAAGCCAGCGGAAAACTCAATCTGCGGCAAACTTGACACAAACTCTCCGAGAAAAGTTCTAAAGTCGTCCCCTTGGGCGCACCACTTTCCCCACCCATGCGCTTCGCGCGACGACGGCTTCACGGAAGTCTTGCTCCGTGGCGTCCGGCGGCTTCAAATACAGAGAGCAGATTGGTAAGTCCCAGCAGATGCCTGACCGGCTTGCTGTAATTGATCAGCAGCAGATCACAATTTCCCTTCTTGGCCGAAACGTACAGGCTCACCAGCGCGCCGAGTCCTGAACTGTCCATTTGGGTGATTCCATTGAGGTCAACAATGATCCGTTTCTTCTGCGGGATCATGCTCTTCACATGTTGCTTCAAAGTCTCTGCGTGATCGAGCGTTAATCTTCCCGCGCATAGCACGGTCACCTCGTCTCCACGGGTGGAAGTCTGCAGTTGGAACGCAGTTTTCTTGGAATCCGCTGAATCTGGCGACACAGGAACTCCTGTTCGGCCGGCGCTTACGGCCACTCCTGGTCTGTACTCTTGTCGCCCCGCAAAGACAAGAGATTTTGTTTGCGGCACACAATGTGCTTGGCCAGCACAAACTTTTCCGATCTGTTAAGCAAGACTAATGCGAGGCGAACCGCTATGGGAGGACCACTCGAAGCGGCAACAAAATCTCACCCCGCGCTACGTGAAAGCCAGGATGTCCACGGGAACGAGCGCATTCGTACGATTTACTACGCAAGCATTTTGCGAAGATACCCTGCCACGTCGCTAACGAAGCGATGAACCGAGGCCTCGGCGACGCGATAGCCAACAAGGGCGTTCATGGCCTTTCCCACGACGCCCAATGGCGGTTCATAGATGCCTGAGAAATCCAACTGCGTTTCGGTGGCGGTCAGCGGATAGATGGAAAGCTCAGCCTTCATAAACGGGAATAATCGCGGCATCGTCGCGGATTCCCATTCGAGCAGCAACCGGGTGGATGGAGTGGCATTCACCACCTTCTCCTCGATTTTCTTGACGGAAATCCGGACATCGGCCTTGACTCCAATACCGCCTACATCGACGTGCAGTTCAGCAGCGACCGATTGCGCCCGGGAAGCGGCGGCCTTCGTAGCCGACTGGAATACCGTCAGTGCGTCTTGCTTCAGCGCGTCGCGGACACTCTCGTACGGATGGTTCACATAATCGTAACTGCGAATCTCTCGCTTCTTCGTCATCGACGTCGCTCCCTCCGGATCATCGTTATTTCCTCGCCGTCCGCTTTCTCACACGGTGAATCCGTCACCCTTTGGCGTGACTAAGCTCACAAGCGCCCTCGGAAACAACACAATGTGCATAGGCTGTCCAACTTTCTGATAGAGTATTGAGAGTAACTGAGGAGATGTTTATGGCGAAGAATATTCCCGAGAAATACGCCGACTTGTTCACCAAGCCCTCGTTTGCCAATCTGGCCACGGTAATGCCTGACGGCAGTCCGCAAGTCACGCCCGTATGGGTGGACTTCGACGGAAGCCACGTTTTATTTAATTCCGCGCTCGGGCGCGTGAAGGACAAAAACATTCGGCGCGATCCGCGCGTGTCGCTCGCGATCCAGGATCCCGGGAATCCATACCGCTATATGGAAATTCGCGGCCGTGTCGTGGAGATCACACAGAAGGGCGCGGACGAGCATATCAACAAGCTCTCGCAAAAGTATCTCGGCAAGCCTGTTTATCCGTTCCGGCAGCCCGGCGAAGTGCGTGTTCTTTATAGAATTGAACCCGAACATGTCAGCGTGATGGGTTAATCACTCGGTTCGCCACGTGGTTGAAGCGAGACGGCTCGCTCCAAACAAAGTTCTCAATTACGATACGCGCAACGCAGTCACAGCGCGACGCGTCAAAGGCTAGTACTTCATATCCATTGCGCTGGCAAATTCAGCGATTTCCTGATAATCATCTCATGTAGAGGGTCTCAAGCGGCCCCAATCAGCTTGTTTTGGTTTTCTGTAGGTGCATTGCGTCACGTGCTTTAGAATCGGGTAACGAGCACGGAGTTCCGTGTGCGTTTGAGCTGTGCGTCAAGGTACGAAGGGGACGAATGAAAATAGCAGGCGTTGCGGGTGCGTTTCCAAAACATTATTTCAGCCAAGAAGTTCTGGTAGCGGCGCTTAAGCACTACTGGGGCGAGCGTCTGCCCAATCCTGACGTGCTCGATCGTTTGCACTCGCGGGTGGACGTCCGCGGCCGCTACATGTCTTTGCCTTTGGAGCGGTACGAAACGCTCTCGACCTGGGGCGAAGCGAACACCGCTTGGATAGAGACCGCTGTCGACTTGGGTGAGCAGGCGATTCAATCCGCCGCCGGCCGCACGAATCTGTCGCCGCGCGAAATCAACGCGCTATTCGTCGTTTCCGTTACGGGCATAGCGAGCCCGTCACTCGACGCGCGGCTGATTAATCGCATGGATTTGTGCCCCAACATCAAACGGATTCCGATTTTCGGTCTGGGATGCGTGGCGGGCGCGGCCGGCATTTCCCGCGCCGCGGATTACGTCCGCGCTTATCCGGGTCAAGTGGCGGCACTCCTCGCCGTCGAACTGTGCTCGCTGACAATTCAGCGTGACGATGTCTCCATGGCCAATCTAATTTCCGCCGGACTCTTCGGCGACGGCGCCGCGGCCGTAATTGTCACAGGAGATGAACGGACTGCTCAAGGACCCGAGATTCTGGCCACGCAATCCGTATTTTATCCGGGCACAGAAGACACCATGGGCTGGGACATCTCGGAAAAGGGGTTTCAGATTGTTTTGTCGCCCGGTGTTCCGGACGTTGTGAAAAAGAATCTTGGCAGAGACGTGGACACCTTCCTGGGCAACAACGGCCTCACCAGAAAAGACGTGGGTAGCTGGATTTTCCACACCGGCGGCCCGAAGGTGTTGGAAGCGGTTGCTACCGCGCTTGATGTTCCTGACGATGCGCTGGCCGTTTCATGGGACTGCCTGAACAAAGTGGGAAATATCTCCTCTGTATCCGTCTTGCTGGTCCTTGAAGACGTAATCGAGAACCACCGTCCGGAGCCGGGGACTTACAGCATATTGGGAGCCATGGGCCCCGGTTTTTGCTCCGAATTATTGTTACTCAGGTGGTAAAGCAAGCATAAACAGTAAAACGGCGCGCGCATCCGTTAGCAGCGCCGCCGCATCGAACTATGGACGATGCGGAATTCAAGCGCAGAAGCGACTCCCCTCGAAACAGATGTTTTCATCGTCGGCGGCGGTCCCGCGGGACTTGCGGCGGCCATCGCCGTGCGTCAAAAGGGTTTTCGCGCCTGTATAGCCGACAGCTCCATTCCGCCCGTCGACAAGGCCTGCGGCGAAGGTCTCATGCCCGACGGCATCGCCGCTCTCCGCGAACTTGGCGTCATAATCCCCGCCGATCTGCGTTTCCCATTCCGGGGTATTCGATTCGTCGAGGGGAATCTCGCGGCGCAATCTGACTTTCCCAACGAAAAGGGCTGGGGAATTCGACGGACGACTCTCCACACATCTCTGGCTGAGCGCGCCGCGGCTTTGGGCGTGGAGATGCATTGGGGGAAGCGCGTCGCTCGTCTGAATCTGAACGAAAGCGAAAACGGCGAACAGCACGGAGAGATTTCACTGGAAGGGCGCGCGATACGCGCTCGATGGATCATCGGCGCTGATGGGCAAAACTCACGAGTTCGCCAGTGGGCGCAATTTGCTCCAGCGCGGAAGAAGGGTCTTCGCTACGGCTTCAGGAGCCACTTTCAAATTGCGCCATGGTCGGATTACGTCGAAGTTCACTGGGCGCCCGATTGCCAGATCTACGTGACTCCCATTGGACGCCAGGAAATTTGCGTGGCTGTCCTTACTGCGAATCCGAAATCGCGCCTCGCCGATACGCTGAAGCTTTTTCCATCTGTCGCAAACTGTTTGCAACAGGCTGTTGCGCTCGCGCCCGAAATGGGAGGAGTGTCGTCGTCGCTTGCCATGGCATACGTGACTCGAAAATCGGCGATTCCAGTGGCGCTGATTGGTGACGCGTCGGGTTCAGTGGATGCTATCGCAGGCGAGGGATTGACGCTGGCTTTCCGCCAAGCACTCGCCCTTGGGGAGGCCCTTGAGCGGAATGATCTGGCGGCTTACGAAGTCGAGCACCGGCGGGGCAGGAAACGGCCCGTGATGATGTCGCGTTTGCTGGTGCTGTTGAGTGAGCACCGTCGTCTGCGTCGCAGAGTATTCTGGGTTTTTGCCTCTGAGCCGTCTTTGTTTTCGAAGCTCCTCGCAGCTCACACGGGTGCAGCGGTTTCGCCTTTGATGGCGCTGCAAACCATGTGCTCGCTGGGTTGGAGAATTCTGAATCCTCAAAAAGCGGCGAAGTCGGTTCCTTCCGCGCGCGAGTCCGCCGTTTCGCAGCTGGGCTAACAGGAGACCATCATTGAATCCCGCATACAGAATCTTTGGAATTCTTTGCGCGTTCGCTTTATCGGCGCCCGTTCAAGCCCAAAGCGTTACGCTGAACCTCGATCCGGCGCGAACCCAAATTACTTTCACGCTCGGCGCCGTGCTCCACACGGTGGAGGGAACCTTCAAACTGAAAAGTGGCATGGTTCAATTCAATCCTGCCACCGGAGAAGCAAGAGGCGACGTTGTTGTCGATGCCACAACCGGAGAGAGCGGGAACAACAGCCGCGATCAAAAGATGCACAAGTCCGTGCTGGAGACCCAGAATTATCCAGAAATCGTTTTTGTTCCGGAGCGGGTTCAGGGCCAGGTGCCGCTCGCTGGCGAATCGCACGTTCAGATTCAGGGATTAGTCAAACTTCACGGAAGCCAACACGAAATCACCATCCCCGCGGATCTTCAAGTAACCGGTAATCAGCTAACCGCCAGCCTGCATGTCGCCATTCCTTATGTGCAGTGGGGACTGAAGGATCCCAGCACATTTCTACTTCGCGTCGACAAAAAAGTTGATGTGGCAATCCGCGTCGCCGGAAGCTTGAGTTTCCCGCCTGCTGCGCAGTGAAGACGGCACAACTCCCAGCCGGCTGACTTCGCTCGCCCCCAATGACTTAATTGACTTCCAATCGCGCTGGGTGTAGAAACCGCTCCAAGGTGCGGACTACCCACCAAGAGGAGCCAGCCCATGAAGAAGAGAAGGAAGCGGCCAAAACGTGCCAGGAAATCGATGGATGCGAAGTTTGCAATACCCCGATGGAAGATGCTTTCACGCCGTGTTTGGAAAACTGATCTGGGGGGTGACCTACCTGAAGTTGTGATTCTGATTCTTCCGAACGAGGAATTCCGGGAGTTTCACGCCAGCACTGCAGCCGCTAAGCGCTACATCGATGACCACCATTTTCTCAAGAGAAAATTGATCAAGGTCGTTTTTGTGAATCAGTCGCCAAACGACAGTGGCACAGAGTGGCTTGTAGTGATTAGCCACACGATCGAAAGCACGGCTGCCGTCCTCGCCTATCAGATCTAGCGCCGCAAAGTTTTTGGCATGGCAACAGGCGGTTTTTTAGGCTGGGCCTTGGCGAACCTCGTGCGGCTAGCTCGCAGGACCCAGCCGCAGAAGCAATTGCTGGAAACGTCGGTCGCTTCGAAGGGCATCTATGGCGCTGTCCACTCTCAGCCAGGGCAGGTAGGTGTCTCGTTGTTCAAATGCTTTGTTGAGCCAGCCGAGGGCGTCATCGTTCTGGCCCAAGTCCGCGTAAATTGTCGCGAAGAAATACGGTGGCACGTACACGTTGCTGGAAAGCTGCCGGAGTTGTTCCAGAACCTTGAGTGCTTCCGTTTTTCTCCCGGCAAGCGCATACGCCCGTCCCAACCCCACCAACCGAGCAGGGTCATTATTCGAAAGAGCGCTCGCTTTCTGTGAGGCGGCAATCGCTTGCTCGTACTTGCCTTCCGCGGCGTAGCTCGTTCCCAGACAGTCGAAGGCCCCCACCGAATTCGGGTCGAGTTCCAACGCCTCTTGGCACTGGTCGATTGCTTTGTCGTAGTGCCGCGTAAAATAGAACACATTCCCAGCTGTAATCTGCGCCCAAATCGAGAGCGGATCCAATTGCTGGGCCTTCGCGCTCTCCGCGACAGCTTCATCCTGTCGGCCCATTGCCGCCAGATACACCGAGTAGAGACGGTGCGCTTCCTCGTTGCTGGGACTCAACTCGATTGCCCGCTTGAATTCTTTTTCCGCTGCCGCCCAATCCCAATCCGCGTACAAGTGAATCGCGCCAAGGGCTATGTGCGCGTCCGCCAGATTTGCATCTAGTTCCAGCGCGCGCTGCGCGTACTTCTTGGCCTTCGGCATCGTCTCTCGGGGAGGCAACTCCGGATTCGACCAGTAATAATCCGCCAATCCCGCGTAGGCGGGCGCGTAGTTTGGGTCGATCGTGATCGCTTGTTTGAAGTATTCGCCGGCTTTTCTGTGTTGTTCGCTGGTCCCCTTATTCAGGTAACTTCCTTCCAGGTAGTCGTCATGCGCCTTGGGATTGACCGCTTGCGCCGTCCCGAGCCGCGCCTTCTCGTCCGGAGTCAGCGTGACTTTCACTTCGCTGGCCACCGCCCGCGCCACTTCTTCTTGCAAGCTCAACACATCCTTCAAATTTCTGTCGTACGATTGCGCCCAGAGAAGTTTATCCGTCGACACCTCGATCAGTTGTGCCGTGATCCGCACGTTGTCGCCTTCGCGCATCACGGATCCTTCGACTACGGCATCCACGTGCAGTTTCTTCCCAAGTTCCGGCAGCGATTGCTTCGCGTTCTTATATTGCGTCACGGACGTTCGCGAAATCACGCGTAATGCGCTGATCTGCGCCAGTTGCGTGGTCAATTCCTCCGTCATTCCCTGCGCAAAATATTCTTGCTGAGGATCCCCAGAGAGATTTTCGAGCGGTAACACAGCCAGCGATTGAATCGGTGGCGAGCTCGAAAGTGGCGCCGGCCGCTCGCGCCACCAGCGAATTCCGGCTGCGAGCGCCATCAACAAGACAATGGCGATCGCAACACCCGCAACCTTCACTTTCCTGGTCCGCCAATGGCTTGGCGTCGCCGCGGCCGTGACCGTCAAGGGAACCGAACTGGGCGTTTGCAGTCGCCGCAAATCAACTTCCAGTTCTTTCGCGGATTGATAGCGATTCTCCGGCTCCTTCTCCAGGCATTTCAAAATAATTCGCTCGAGCTCCGAAGAAATCTTTGGATTGAGCTGACGCGGCGGCACAGGATGCTCGCGAACGATCGCATCGATTAGCCGCGACGGCAGTGTTTCCTCGCACGGCCGCCGGCCCGTCGCCATTTCGTACAGCACCGCTCCAAACGAGAAAATATCGCTGCGCGCTCCCGCCGCCTCGCCCCTCAATTGCTCGGGCGACATATATGGCAACGTGCCCGCCCCGCCGTGCGCGCCGGTGATGCTTTGTGTTGGATCCGTGTCGCCGGCAGGACGGAAAAGTTTCGCAATGCCGAAGTCGAGAACCTTCGCGCGGTCCCTCGGCGCGACTATGATATTTCCCGGCTTAAGGTCGCGATGCACGATGCCGCGCTCGTGCGCTTCCTCCAACCCCTGCGCCACCTGCGTCGCCAATAGCAGCAACTCTTTTTCCGGCAGTGGCCCCATCTCCAACTTCTGTGCAAGGGACGTACCGGCGACGCATTCCATCACCAAAAAGTCTGCGCCATCTTCCGTGCCAAATTCGTGGACCGTCGCTATATTGGGGTGGTTGAGTTTCGCGAGAAGCAGAGCTTCGTTGCGAAAGCGCCGGCGCGCTTTCTCGTCTTTCAGCAAGCCGGGCGGCAAAACTTTGAGCGCCACGTCGCGGTCGAGCTGCTCATCGCGTGCGCGATAAATCTCGCCCATTCCGCCCGCGCCTATTTTCTCGATGATGCGATAGTGGCCCAGCGTCCGGCCAATCATGTGGAGGGAGACATCTCCGTTGCGCCATCTTACGGCCTTGCCGTTGGCTGAGTCAACGCTATGCCTCCCAATTGAACTCGCAACGCCCACCGAGAATGATAACGGCCGGCGCGACTAAGGTAGACTAATGTGTCGAGGCTTTCCTGGCATGTTCGCTGACCGCACAAGCTGGAACCTTACAACGAATCGTCTCGCTGAGGCTCTGGCGCGGCATCACGCAACAGGCAAACCACTATTCGATCTCACGGTCTCGAACCCCACAGAATGCGGGTTTCTGTACGATAATGATGCGATCCTCCGGGCGCTTTCAAATCCAGCCGCGACAATCTACCAGCCGGAACCGCGCGGTCTGGCAACGGCGCGTCGCGCTGTAGTCGAATACTACGCCGCGCGCGCCTCCCATGTTCCCGCGGAAGACATCCTTCTCACCACCAGCACCAGCGAGGCATATTCATTCGTTTTCCGGTTGCTCTGCAATCCCGGGGACGAACTGCTCATTCCGGCCCCCAGCTATCCGCTCTTCGATTTTCTTGCTGATATCCAGGACGTAAAGCTCATTCGGTATCCGCTCTTTTATGACCACGGTTGGGGAATTGATTTTCATGCCTTGCAGCAGGCCGTCACTCTCCGCACGCGCGGCGTCATTGTCGTTCATCCGAATAATCCGACGGGGCATTACACAAACTCACTGGCGATGAAGCGCCTGAATGAAATTTGTTCCGCAAAGAATCTGGCGATCATTGCCGACGAAGTATTTCTAGATTTCTCGCTGACGCAGGCGACGCATCCGAGCTTCGCTGCCAATCGCGAAGCATTGACGTTCACCATGAGCGGCCTCTCCAAGATCGCCGGTTTGCCGCAGATGAAAGCCGCGTGGTTGATCACCAGCGGCCCTGAACCATCGAAATCGCAGGCGTGCGAGCGTTTGGAGGTCATCGCGGATGCGTATCTCTCGATGAACGCGCCGATTCAATTGGCTGTTCCCTCGTTTTTGCAACAGCGCGTCGGATTTCAACAACAATTGATCGCTCGCGTTCGCGGCAATCTCCACGAGCTTGACTGTCAAATCGCCGCGCAAAATTCGTGTAGCCGATTGGAACTCGAAGGCGGCTGGTACGTTGTCCTTCGTGTGCCCGCAACGCGCCCGGACGAAGATCTTGTGGTCGATCTCCTGGAGAGCAACGGCATCTATGTTCATCCCGGCCACTTTTATGATTTTCCCGGCGATGGCTATTTGATCGCCAGCCTAATCACACCTGAGCCCGATTTCGCGGAAGGAATCAAGCGCCTCCTCGCGCGATTCTGAAGACAGCGCAGCCTGCGCCGAACAGTCACCGGGCAATCAGCCTTGGCATCAAATGCTTGAGTCACCTGCAGCGCAAGGCGTGAAATCGGATTCCGCCAACAGTGCGCTCAGAATGAGGAGAGGACGACATGCTGGCTGCACTCGCTCTAATCTTGATTATTTTATGGCTGCTCGGTTTTTTCGCATTTCACGTGACCACCGCGTTCATTCATCTGGTGCTGATCATTGCTTTAATACTGCTTGTCCTGCATTTCGTCAGAGGCCGGCCCGCCGCCTAAGGAACCCGCGCTCGTTTGTAGTTCGTCGGCCGCGCGGAGATTGCTCTCTCCGCCGGCCCGCCGAACTGGAGTTGCCTGCTACAAAGCCCTGGCTCTGCGTGCGATTTGCACTCTCCGTCTACTTTTGCTCCACAGTGCAGTCTGTTTGAAATTATGAAGAAAAAGTGTGCGCAGGAAATCCCTGTAGGCGTGGTGGGTCTATACCGCGACTCTTGTAGAGCTCTTGGCGCCGTGTGTGAATTCGAACTGTGTAAAAAAGTCTTGTTTGGTCATAAATGCACCGATTGCGCCTCGATACTATTCTGTTAAGTGCGCAAAAAAAAAGCGGATGCAGATGCGGCATCGTTTTGGCAGCGCTTTTGCATTATGTCTTTGTGACGATGTTGAACTGGTGAAAAGCAACACGAAAGTGTGGAGGTTCTGAAATGAAGAACAGTCGGTTTTTTCTGCGCGTTATTTGTGCAGCGGCTTTCACCGTGAGCATGGGCTCGTTGAGTCATGCCGCACTTGCGCAATCACCTGCGTTTGTGCGATCCGCTCATTCCCAGGCTCAGGCGCAGCAGCAGCCTGTTCAGAAATTTCAGGGCACGATCGTCAAGTCCAAGGATAAATATATTCTGCAGGACAAAACGTCCGGCGCTACCTATCAGCTTGACAACCAGGACAAGGCGAAGGAATTCTCCGGCAGAGACGTAAAAGTGACAGGAACACTCGATCCAAGCACGAATACGATTCAGATTTCCGACATTCAAGCGCAGAGCGGGCAATGAGGCCGCGCGCGCGCCAACCTTTCGCCACGCCCAGAGTCAACACAGTCGGCGAGGCAGCCTTCTCCCGCAGAAACAACAGCTGCAAACGGAGTGCAAGCACTTCCGTGCCGGTCGAGATGCCCTGCGCTCACTTAGGGAACGCCGCAGGCAATCTACGAAGTCGCGAGCAGAAGGCGGGAGCGGCTCGGACCGGTACGGAAGGCTCGGACATGATTCGAAAGGACTCGCGATGGCAACGTTAAGTGTTGAACCAGCCTCTGTCTTAAGGCCATTTTCCAAGATAGGCACACCTGGGAAGGGAGGTAAACTCATGTTGTCTCAGTCAGGCCATTCAAGTCTGGGAACGGCATCATCAGGAAGCGGAATCGGCGAGCAGATAAGGCGTTTGCGGAAGCTGTGGGCCGAAGCCTTCAACGCGCGGGATCTGGAAGGTTCGCTCCTTTTTTATGCGGACGATGCCGTCGTGTTGCCCTCCAACGGAATTGCCGTGCGAGGCGCCGAAGCCATTCGCGACCTGCTCAAATCAATCTTCGATGCAGGTCATTCACAAGGTAAATTCGAGCAGAGCCATATTGAATGCTCGGGGAACATGGCAGTCGAAGTCGGCGACTACACAGTGCTAATACATGCCAACGGTGGCACGCGACAGGACACGGGAAGATACATGGCCACATGGCGTCGCCAGAAAGATGGCGAATTCCGAATCTCAGTGAACGTTTGGTCCACCAACTAACGTCCCCGCATTGGCCTCTAAAGACCCGTTCCTGCACGCGCAATCTTCAGCCTTTTCGTGACCTCGGCCGGTACAAGAAACGTTCACAGACGGTGCCCTGGACTTGACCCGCCTGCCGCTGACCCCCATCCCTGGCAGTGTAATTGCTCTTAGTAGCACAGGGGGATGAGGGTCCAACCGAGCATGCCTCAAGAATTCAAGAAGAGCCATGATTCTGTCCAACCGTCCGAACAAGAGCGCCGGAGGAGCGTCCGTTACCCTTTTACAGCCACTGCATACGTCACCGACATGGAATCAGGTGCGCAAACGACATCGCGAAGTACCGATTTGGGACGCGGCGGCTGTTTCGTAGACACAATCAGCCCGTTCCCGGTTGGAACATCGGTGAAGCTCCGGCTCACAGTGGAACAGAAGTCCTTCGAGGCGTCGGCCAAAGTCGTCTATTCCATGGTCGGCATGGGAATGGGTCTGGCATTCACGTCGATTGAACCGGAGCAACTCTGGGTCCTCGAGAGCTGGATTGGAAGGCTCAGCGGCGAGATTGTGCTGGAGCGGAAGCCCGCGGCTGCGCCGCACGAAGAGTCACCCCCTCCGCAAAACGGCAACCCAGAACACGGGTACGTCTTGAACGAGCTAATTATCACCCTGATGCGGAAGCGGATGTTGACTGAAGATGAAGGAAAGGCGTTGCTGAAGAAATTGATGAACTGAGGTCAGTTTCCGTACCCTAGATTGCACCTTCCGATCATTCCCACACTTCCGTAATCATCGGCCATCGTCCCTTGCTATGAATATCTCCCTCAGAGTCTTGTGCCCGGCGTCTTGACCCACCGCAGTCACAGTAACGCACGTTCCCACAACATACCGCGGACCTGCTTCCCTCAAATATCTTGCATGATGCGTTGGCTGGGCGTCGTGGCGCAGCTGTTTTTCAGGAGAATCCGAAAGGGTTCATTCGCCAGAAGGCTTACAAAGAGATAAAATCAGAGATGCGCCGGATGACGCGTAAATGACGAGGGATTGCCACCTTCGCATCTAATCGGAATGGAGGCGATGCCAGACAAATGGATGCTCACGCGCAAATGACAACCTCTCAAGCGGCTATCGATCAGCTTTGCATCAATACCATTCGCACGCTTTCCATGGATGCGGTGCAGCAGGCTAACTCGGGCCATCCAGGCACGCCGATGGCCCTCGCGCCCGTCGCTTACACGCTGTGGCAGCGTTTTTTGCGCTTCGATCCAGATGACCCGATTTGGCCCAACCGCGACCGTTTCGTTCTGTCGAATGGCCATGCCTCGATGCTGCTCTATTCTCTGTTGCATCTTGCAGGCGTCAAGGCGGTGAATCCGAAGTACGAGCAACTTGGCGAATTGTCAGTGAAGCTCGAGGACATCAAACGCTTCCGCCAGCTCGACAGCAAATGCCCCGGCCATCCGGAATATCGCTGGACCTCTGGCGTTGAGACGACGACCGGCCCGCTCGGGCAAGGCGTGGCCAACAGTGTGGGAATGGCGATCGCCAGCGATTGGCTCGCCCGATACTTTAATCGGCCCGAATTCGAGATGTTCAATTTCAAGGCTTACGCGATTTGCGGCGATGGCGACATGATGGAAGGAATTTCCGGCGAAGCTGCTTCGCTCGCGGGCCACTTGAAACTTTCGAATCTATGCTGGATATACGACAACAATCACATCACGATCGAAGGCAACACCGAGCTGGCGTTTGACGAAGATGTGGCCACGCGATTCGTCGGCTACGGCTGGAACGTCACGCGCGTGGTCGACGCGAACGACATGGAAATGCTCAGCCGCGCCTACACCACATTTTTGCGGACCAAGGATCGGCCCACGCTGATTATTGTCGATAGCCATATCGCCTACGGAGCTCCGAATAAGCAGGACACGAGCGCCGCTCACGGCGAGCCCTTGGGCGAACAGGAAATTCGCCTGACCAAGAAAAATTACGGCTGGCCCGAGGACGCCAAATTCCTGGTGCCCAATGGCGTGCGCGAAAATTTCGACGCTGGCGTTGGCAAGCGCGGTAGGGAACTGCGGGCGGGCTGGATGACCCTCTTTGATGCCTACAAAGCCAAGTTCCCTGAGCTTGCCGCGCGCGTACTGCAGATGCAGCACCGCGAACTCCCGGAAGCCTGGGACAAAAATTTGCCCTCGTTTCCTGCGGATGCGAAGGGCATCGCCAGCCGCGATTCGTCAGCGAAGGTCTTGAATGCCGTTGCGCAAAATATCCCGTGGCTGATTGGCGGCTCCGCGGATCTGGCGCCGTCGACGAAGACGCGTCTTACCTTCGACGGAGCGGGCGATTTTGAGGCGGAAAATTACAACGCGCGCAATTTTCATTTTGGCATACGCGAGCATGCCATGGGCGCCGTGTTGAACGGGCTTTCGCTCTCGAAAATACGCCCGTTCGGCTCCACATTTTTGATTTTCAGCGATTACATGCGCGAGCCAATCCGGCTGAGCGCGGTGATGGAAGTACCTGTGATTTACGTGTTCACGCACGATTCGATCGGAGTGGGCGAGGATGGACCGACGCACCAGCCGATCGAGCAACTCGTTGCCTTGCGCGCGATTCCCGGACTGATCACGCTGCGCCCCGCGGATGCCAATGAAGTGACCGAGGCGTGGAAAGTGATCTTGCAACTCCATCATGAACCGGCCGCGCTGGTGCTCAGCCGCCAGGCGCTCCCCACGTTCGACCGGACGAAATATGCGTCAGCGGCGGGTTTGGCGAAGGGCGCTTACATTCTCGCGGAAGCGTACGGCGGCAGGCCGGAGGTTCTGCTTCTCGCGACGGGCAGTGAAGTTTCATTGGCAGTCGAGGCGTATGAGCGATTGAAAGTGGATGGAATTCGCGTGCGCGTCGTCAGCATGCCCTCGTGGGAGATTTTCGATCACCAGTCCCAAGAATATCGCGACTCCGTGCTCCCTCCCGAAGTGACCGCCCGAATATCCATCGAGCAGGCGTCCACTATGGGATGGGCGCGATACGTTGGCCCAAAGGGACGGTCGATCGGAATGCACACCTTTGGCGCTTCCGCGCCGCTCAAGGAGCTGCAAAAGAAATTCGGATTCATGCCCGAGCGGGTGGTGGCCACAGCGAAAGAGCTGCTGGGGAAGGCGAGGTAAATCGTGCGAATCGGAATGGGCGCGGACCACGCGGGATATGTCCTCAAGGATCAGCTCGCGGCGTTCCTGCGCGATGCGAAGCACGACGTCACGGACTTCGGCACGAATGGTCCGGCGCCGGTGGACTACCCCGACTTCGCGGAAGCGGTGGGCGAAGCCTTGATCGCCGGACGCGTCGAGCGCGGAATTGTGATTTGCGGCAGTGGCGTGGGAGCTTGCATCGCGGCGAATAAAATTCCGGGCATACGTGCCTGCATGTGCCACGATTCCTATTCCGCGCATCAGGGAGTTGAACATGACAACATGAACGTGCTCGTGCTGGGCGCGCGCGTGATTGGCCCAATGCTGGCGCAGGAATTGGTGACGAACTTCCTTGGCGCGCACTACTGGGGCCGCGAAAAGGGCCAGGAGCGCCTCGAACGCAGGGTCGAGAAAATTAAGTCAATCGAGATGAAGTACAGTGTGCCGGCCAAAACCGGGAAGGAGTAGACGAAATGGCGACGCAAACAGTAGGAAACGCAAACGCGGCGAAAACGGCGAACCCGCTAAAGGAACTCACGAAGTTCGGGCAAGCCGTGTGGCTCGACTATATCCGGCGAAATTTGCTGACCAGCGGAGAACTTCAGCGCCTGATTGACGAAGATGACTTGCGGGGAATGACGTCCAATCCCACAATTTTCGAAAAGGCCATCACTGGCAGCACCGATTATGCCGATTTTCTGAAGTCCCTCGCGTCCAGGCCGGAGCTGGACGCCAAGGCGCGTTACGAATTGCTGGCCATCCGCGATATTCAGGACGCCGCGGACATTTTGCGCCCCGTTTATGACAAAACAAAGCGGGCCGATGGCTACGTCAGCCTGGAAGTATCTCCACTGCTGGGACGCGACACAAAAGGATCAATCGACGAAGCGCGGCGGCTGTGGAAGATGGTGAAGCGCGAAAATGTGATGATCAAAATCCCGGGGACGCCCGAAGGCCTGCCTGCGATTCAGCAATTGCTCAGCGAAGGCATCAACATCAATATCACTCTGCTCTTCTCGCAGGAGACCTACGAAAAAGTCGCGCTTTCGTATATTGCAGCGCTCGAGACCTACGCCCAAAATGGCGGCGATCTGAGCAAAATGGGCAGCGTCGCAAGTTTCTTTGTCAGCCGCATTGATACGCTCGTCGATAAACAGTTGGACGCGCAGTTGAAAACGGAAACGAACGCCGCGAAGCGCGCGTTGCTCCAGAGTTTGCTGGGCAAAGTAGCCATTGCGAACGCGAAACTGGCTTATGAACGTTACCAGAGAATTTTCCAGGGACCGCGCTGGGCCGCCCTCGCTGCAAAGGGCGCGCACACGCAACGAGTTCTTTGGGCCAGCACGAGCACCAAAAATCCGAACTATCGCGACGTCATGTACATCGAGGAATTGATCGGCCAGGACACGGTCAATACGATTCCGCCCGCCACGCTCGACGACTTTCGCGACCATGGTCGAGTCCGCGCCAGCCTCGTGGAAAATGTCGACGCGGCGCGCGAAACCATGCAAAACCTGGCGAAGGCCGGGATTTCGATGAAACAAGTCACGGACCAACTCGTCGACGATGGCGTCAAATTGTTCACGGAGGCCTTCGGGAAGCTGCTTGCCGCCGTCGAGCAAACAATGAAAGCCGCGCCGAAACCCAAATTGGCGATGCAATCGTACAGTCTGGGCCAGGGTCTCGATCACGCCGTCAAGCAGACGATTGACGAGTGGGCGTCCGGCGGCAAAATGCGCCGTCTCTGGGCCCACGATGCGACGCTCTGGACGGGCAGCGACGAAGCGAAATGGCTCGGTTGGCTCGCCGTCACAGAAGATCAAATCGCTCACGCGAATCAATTGATGGACGTGGCAAAGGACGTGTCCGCAGAGGGATTTACGCACGCAGTCCTGCTGGGCATGGGCGGCTCGAGTTTGTGTCCCGAAGTCTTGAGCAAGACGTTCGGAAAGGCCTCCAGCTTTCCCGAACTGCACGTACTCGATTCCACCGATCCCGCGCAGATCAAGGCCATCGAATCACGAATCGACATAAAGAAGACGCTTTTCATCGTGTCCAGCAAATCCGGAACCACGCTCGAGCCGAATATTTTTAAGCAGTATTTTTTCGGGCGCGCGAAACAAGCCTCAGGCGCGGAACGAGCCGCAAAACAATTCATCGCCATCACGGACCCTGGATCAAAATTGCAGTCGGTCGCGGAAGCCGATAAGTTCCGGCAAATTTTGTACGGCGTCCCGAGCATCGGCGGACGCTACTCAGCGCTTTCCGATTTTGGGCTTGTGCCAGGCGCGGTGATCGGAGTTGACGTCAAGAAGTTCCTCGACCGCACGGAAGAAATGGTGCAGGCGTGCGCGTCTTCGGTGCCGGCGAATGAAAATCCGGGCGCGGTGCTCGGCGCGATTCTTGGCGTGCTCGCGAAGAACGGCCGCGACAAAGTGACGCTGATTACTTCTCCCGGGATTCGCGATTTGGGCGCGTGGCTCGAACAATTGCTCGCGGAATCCACGGGCAAACAAGGCAAAGGGCTGATTCCGGTGGATCGCGAGGAAATCGGGGCGCCGGAAGTTTACGGCAACGATCGCGTTTTCGCCTACGTGCGGCTGGAATCCGCGCCGGACGTCCAGCAGGACGCGAAAGTGGCCGCGCTCGAAAAGGCCGGGCAGCCCGTCGTGCGAATCTCGCTGCGCGATAGTTACGATTTGGGCCAGTCATTCTTCCGCTGGGAAATGGCAACCGCCGTGGCTGGCGCAATTATCGGAATTAACGCGTTCAATCAGCCGGACGTCGAGGCCAGCAAAATCGCAACCAGGAATTTGACCGAGCAGTATGAAAAAACCGGCTCGTTGCCTCCGGAGCAGCCTTTCTTTGAGGAAAAGGGCATCAAACTCTTTACCGACGATAAAAATGCCGCGGCGTTGAATCAAATTGTCGGCAGCGCTAAGTCTCTCGCCGCATATTTACGCGCGCATCTCGGAAGGCTGAAGGCCGGGGATTATTTTGCGACACTGGCGTTCATTCCGATGAACGATGAGCACGAGAAAGCTTTGCAGGCGATGCGTCACGCCGTCCGCGACAAAAAGCGCGTCGCTACGTGCCTCGGATTCGGGCCGCGCTTCCTTCACTCGACTGGACAAGCCTACAAAGGCGGCCCCAACACCGGCGTGTTCCTGCAAATTACGTGTGACGATGCCGCGGATCTCTCGGTGCCGGGGCAGAAGTATACCTTCGGAATTGTGAAAGCAGCGCAGGCGCGCGGTGATTTTGCCGTCTTGGCGGAGCGCAACCGGCGGGCGTTGCGGATTCATTTGGGCCCGGACGTGCGCGCGGGGCTGACGGCTATCGACGCAGCTGTGCGTCAAGCGCTCGCCTGAGAAACTTCTTCGAAGAGGTGTTCTGACGAATTGTGCAGGTAAAGCTGCGGTTAAAGGAGCGATTTGATGCAGATTGGAATGGTGGGTCTGGGACGGATGGGCGCGAACATGGTCCGGCGGCTGATGCGCGGCGGTCACCAGTGTATTGCGTTCGACATGAACCAGGACAACGTGAAGCAGCTCGTGGGCGAAGGCGCAACGGGCGCCTCCTCGCTCGATGATTTTGTGAAAAAACTGAATGCGCCTCGCGCGATATGGATGATGGTGCCCGCTGGCGTCGTGGATGAAACGGTACACGCACTGGGCTCCCGGCTCCAGCGCGGCGATATGCTGATCGACGGAGGGAATTCGTATTACATCGACGACATTCGGCGCGCGAAGGAGCTTGAGACAAAAGGTGTGCGTTACGTTGACGTGGGCACCAGCGGCGGTGTCTGGGGACTCGAACGCGGCTACTGCATGATGATCGGCGGCCCCGACGACGTGGTCAAACATCTCGATCCAATTTTTAAAACTTTGGCTCCCGGACGCGGAAATTTATCGCGCACGCCCGGCCGCGAAAAATCCAAGGGAACTTCCGAAGATGGATACCTTCACTGCGGCCCTGCCGGCGGCGGCCATTTTGTGAAGATGGTGCATAACGGAATAGAATACGGCCTGATGGCCGCGTATGCGGAAGGCCTGAATATTCTAAAACACGCAAACGTCGGAAAGAAAACGGCGGCTGCCGACGCGGAAACCACGCCGCTGCGTAATCCTGAGCACTATCAATACGATTTCAATCTCGCCGACGTTGCGGAAGTGTGGCGCCGCGGCAGCGTGATTGCCTCTTGGCTGCTCGACTTGACGGCCATTGCCCTTTTCGAACAGCCGGATCTGGCGAAATTTTCCGGGCGCGTTTCGGATTCTGGCGAGGGGCGTTGGACCATTCAAGCGGCCATCGACGAAGCGTCGCCCGCGCCCGTTCTCAGCGCTGCGCTCTATGAGCGCTTTAGCTCGCGCGGAGAAGATGAGTTCGCGGCGAAGCTGCTTTCGGCGATGCGCTATCAATTCGGCGGTCATGTGGAGCGCGCCGCCGGTAAATAACTCGCGGTAATTAATATCATTTCAAAAAAGGAAATCGAGGATTCTGGGGCATGTATAACGGTAAAGAAACAGCTGTGATTGCGCCCGGCGGTAGAAAATCCAGCGGGGAAGCAGGCCGGCCCGCCGGTCCGTGCGTGATGGTGATTTTCGGTATCGGCGGCGACTTGACCAAGAGAAAACTTTTTCCAGCACTCTACAATTTGGCGAAAGATGATTTGTTGCCAAAGGAGTTCGCAATCGTGGGTGTCGGGCGCGGCGAATCATCGACGCCCGAGTTTCAAAAGAAGATCGCACAGGAACTCCATGAGTTTGCGACAAGCGATATCGAGCCCGCGCTCGTCGATTGGCTGACCGAGCGGCTCTATTATCATGTTGGAAATTTTCAAGATCCCGCGGCGTACAAATCCCTCGCTGGACTACTGGCCAACGTGGACAAGGATCATTCGACGGGCGGGAATTATTTTTACTATCTGGCTACAGCCCCTGAATTCTTCGGCGAAATCACGCGGCAGCTCGGCGCCGCCGGTTTGACGCAGCAGGCGGAGAATCGTTGGCGGCGCGTGATTTACGAAAAACCGTTCGGTGACGGCCTTGCTTCGGCGCATGCCTTGAATTGCGAAATCGAGGAAGTGCTTCAGGAAAATCAGATTTACCGCATCGATCATTATCTCGGCAAAGAAACCGTGCAGAATATTTTGGCCTTCCGGTTCGGCAATGGAATTTTTGAGCCCGTCTGGAATCGCCGCTACATCGACCACGTCCAGATCACCGTGGCGGAAACGATGGGGGTGGAGAACCGTGGCGGCTACTACGACCATTCCGGCGCGCTCCGCGATATGGTGCCGAATCACATTTTTCAGCTCATCAGCCTGGTAACGATGGAGCCTCCCGTCTCCTTCGACGCGGATGCGGTCCGCGATGAGCAGACGAAAGTGCTGCGCGCAATGCAACCCCTCACCGAGCAGGATGTTCTGATGCGAACGGTGCGCGGGCAATATGGCGATGGCACGGACGGAAATATGCGGCTCCCAGCCTATCGTTCGGAGCCGCGCGTCAGCCCCATTTCATCGACGGAAACTTTTGTTGCCTTGAAACTTCTGATGGATAACTGGCGCTGGGCCGGCGTGCCCTTTTATCTGCGCACGGGAAAGAGGTTGAAGATTCGCTCGAGCGAAATCGTGATCCAGTTCAAGAGCGTGCCTTTCATGCTGTTCCGTAAAACGGCTGTCGAACGCCTCGCGCCCAATCAATTCATCGTTCACATCCAACCGCAGGAGGGTATCTCCCTGCAATTCGGAGCGAAAATTCCCGGGCCGATCGTTAAACTCGGCACCGTGAATATGGATTTTCGTTATGCGGATTATTTTGGCTCGAAACCCAGCACTGGTTATGAGCGGCTTCTTTACGAATGCATGATCGGCGATGCCACGCTGTTTCAACGCGCCGACATGGTTGAAGCGAGCTGGAGCGTCGTGCAGCCCATCCTCGATGTCTGGCAAGCGCTTCCTCCGCGCAATTTCCCGAATTATCCCGCCGGCTCGTGGGGACCTTGGGAAGCAAATGACCTCCTCGAGCGCGACGGCCGCCAGTGGAGGGAACCCGGGCAATGATTCTCGCCGGCGATGTTGGCGGGACCAATACGCGCCTGGCTTTTTTTGAACAGCGTGCCGGGAAACTCCAAAATCTCTTCGAGCATATTTATCCCAGCCACGGCCACGCCAGCTTGGAAGACATTGTCGCGGAATTTTTGGCGTCGCGGAAATTCCGCCCTGACGCAGTGGCGATTGGAGTCGCCGGGCCCGTGCGCGACGGTGTATGCCGCGCGACGAATTTGCCATGGGTGGTGGACGCCAGGCTTGTGGCGAAGCGAATCGGATTTCCATCCATCACCTTGCTCAATGATCTTGAGGCAAACGCTTACGGCATCGCCACGCTGGCCCCGGTAGATTTTGCTTTGCTGCAGCGTGGCGCCCCCGATGCCAGAGGAAATTGCGTAGTAGTCTCGCCGGGAACGGGGCTTGGAGAGGCGGCGCTTCATTGGGAGGGTACCCGTTACTCTCCCCTGGCCAGCGAAGGCGGACATTCCAGCTTTGCTCCGACCGATGAGCTCCAGGACGAAATGCTCAAATATATGCGCGCGAAATTTGGTCATGTCAGCTGGGAGCGTCTCGTGTGTGGTCCGGGATTGGTTAATATCTACGAATTTTTGCGCGATACGAAGCGTGGCGAAGAGCCTGCGTGGTTGGCCGCGGAAATGAAACAGGGCGATCCCGCCCCCGTGATTTCGCGGCTCGCTCTAGCCGAAAAGTCCGCGCTATGCGAGAAGGCGCTTGATCTTTTTGTGATGCTGCTCGGATCGGAAGCGGGGAACATGGCGTTGAAGGTGCTGGCCACGGGCGGTGTTTATATCGGCGGAGGAATCGCGCCCAAAATCTTGCCAAAGCTTCAGACCCCGGCATTCCTCGCAGCCTTCACGAACAAAGGAAGATTGAAAGAAGTGCTTGAGTCCATGCCGGTGCGCGTGATTCTAAATGACGGAACCGCCTTGCGCGGCGCCGCGTACCGCGCAACGTTAACGCTATAAACAAAATTTCAGTTCTGTGATTCCAGTTTCGCGTGCACCGTCACTTCGCTGTCCTTCAACACACTCAAATTCCGTTCCCAGGATTTTGTGTTCTCCGACTGGATTCGAATCTTGTGCGCGCCGGCCGACAAATGAAGCTGTGAAGGCGTGTTCCCGACAAATTGTCCGTCCAGGTAAATGTCCGCTCCCACGGGATCGGAAGTAACGTTGACGGAACCAAATCCGTCCTCTTGTGCGTTCTTTGGCGACATGCCCGCTTCTGGATAAAAACGCTTCAGCACCTGGATTAGATTTTCCGCGCTCAGCGCGAAATTCATTCCGGACACATTCTCCCCAACACCGTTTTGAACGCGAGAAAGCGTCGTGATGCCGACCACCCGCCCGTGCGTGTCCAGCAGCGGACCGCCACTGTTGCCAAAATTGATTGTTGCGTCGGTCTGAATCCAGGTTCCGCTTCCCAGAGTGCGGTCGGCGCCCACTCCGCTCACCACGCCGCTTGTGAGCGTGTCCGCGAATCCTCCCCCGGGGTCCCCAATCGCCACCACTGTTTCGCCTCGATGAACGGAATCAATGGCGGCAAGCGGCAGGTGTGCAAACCCGCTTCCGTCGACCTTGATAATCGCAAGATCCTTGTCGGAATCGACGTAAACAACCCTTGCTGGCAGACGTTGCTCGCTGTGCGTCAAAACGAATAGGTTCGATTGTTCGCTCACGACATGTTTGTTGGTTGCGATCAATCCCGTGTCCGTGATGAAGAATCCCGTGCCACGCTTGAGGTTCCCTTCCACGCGCACAATGGCGGGATTTGCGCGAGTGGCAATCGTCTGAATCGGGAGTTCCGCCGAGGGCTCATTTGCGTCCGCCTTCGCACTGTGAATTTCCGGCTCGCCGGTGAAAATCTTGGCGATCGGCTCGAGAATCACTTGGAAGTGGTCCGTCTTGATCAGCCAGTAATTTCCCTCCGATCGGCCGTTGAATGAATGCCACGTGAAAGGGCCCTCCGTCAGCGTAATTTGCTGACTGGCATAACCATCCATGGAAATTCTTACAACGATCGGATGTTCCAGGCGCGAGCCGAATACCGTGTGCGTCTTGTGAAAATAGCCGCCGGGATATTGCGTAGTGTATGGCGTCTTGCCGGCGATCAAGCCATTGACCTCGACGGTTGCGCCGCTCGGCGCGCTGGTGATCGAGAGCGTCGCGGCGCGCGCGGAGGAGTTCAGCAGGCATAGAACCCCGAACATGGCGGCAGCGGCGAGTTTCAAGCCCTGCATGCGAGCCTCCCAAGCGGCAGTGGTTGCTGAGGATGACACTTTACTTCTGAGTAGTCAATCGAACAGAACGCCCGCGGAAACCGTCGCACGCTACATTTGATGTTTTTAAAAACCCCTGCCGGCAATGTTGCGCTTCGCAGTTGTTTCGAGCATGGCTTACACTGGCGTGCTCATGAGAATCCTCCATCTAGACACGCGTCCGGATTGGCGCGGCGGCCAGTTGCAAATTCTGCTGACGCTCCGCGGGCTCCGTGAACGCGGTCACCAAGCGCAGTTGATGGCCCGCCGGGACTCGCCTCTCGCGCGTCGGGCGGCAGCCGAGGGATTTTCGGTTCATCTCTTTCCGCCACGCTTCCTGCGCTTGCAAGCAGCGTTGTGTCTGCGCGAAATCCTTGACCAGCAGCCGTTCGACATTTTGCATGCCCATGACCCGCACGCATTGACCGCTGCATGGTTGGCTCGCGCCAATCGTCGCAGTCGGCTGGTTGTCGCGCGCCGCGTTGCGTACCCGTTGAGCCGCGCGCCGCTGAGCCTCGCCCGATATCGCGCCGCGCGCCGCATCATTGCCGTTTCGCAATTTGTTGCCGATAGCGTCATTGCTTCCGGCATGGATTCTTCACGCGTCGCCGTTGTGTATGACGGAGTGGAAATCCACGCGTTAAACACGGCGGAAATGCGCCGTTCGGCGCGCGCGCAATGGGAAATCGCGGACCACGATTTGTTGATTGGCTGCGTTGGATATCTGCTTCCCGAAAAAGGACAAGAGACGCTTCTGCGCGCCTTGCCTCACATTCGCAAGCAATTTCCCCATTGCCGCGTAATCCTTGCGGGTGACGGCCCATCCCGCGCGAAATTGCAATCGCTTGCGAGAGAATTGGGAATCGGCGATGCCGTAATCTTCGCGGGCTTCGTGGAAGATGTCGAAGCCGTCTATCGAGCGTTGGATCTGTTCGTCTTTCCGTCTTTGGCTGAGCCTCTGGGTTCCTCGCTTCTTACGGCCATGGCGCATGGATTGCCGGTCATGGCCGTCGCGAGCGGCGGCGTGCCGGAGATAATCGAAAGCGGAAGAAACGGAATTCTTGTTGATTCACCGGACGCCCTGAAATTCGCGGCCGCGGTTTGTCAAGTGCTCGACGATCCTGGTGAGGCTGCCCGCATGGCAAAAACAGCGCGAGAAACTGTCGAGAGGCGTTTTTCTGCGCAATTACTGGCGGAAAACACTCTACGGCAATATCAAACAATTCTTTCAACGCACGACAAATTCCAACAACCCTGACTTTTCCTCGCGCATCCGCATTGATTGGCTTGTCTGAATCTGCGCTGCGGTTCAATTCAGCGTTTTGACACAACCATCTTGATTCCATTCCGAGGCCGCAGCGTGATTGACGGCCACAGTTCGACCGTTTGTTGGGGCGCCAGTGTAAGGCGAAAGCGCGATGCGATGGCGGCGAGCAGCAGTGTCGCCTCCATCATCGCAAAAGAAGCTCCGATGCAAACTCTGGGCCCTCCGCCGAATGGGAAGTACGCGAACCTCGGTAGCGTTTTCTGCAGTGAATCCATCCATCGCTCGGGACGAAATTGCTCCGGCTCGTCGAAGTAGCGCGCATCGCGGTGCACCACCCACTGGCTCATATAGATCGTTGTGTTGCGCGGGACTTCGTAACCGCCAATCGCGCAATCCTCCACCGCCTGCCGGCCCATGGCCCACGCGGGAGGATAGACCCGCAATGATTCGCGAACGATCGCTTCCGTAAATCGTAGCTTTGGCAAGTCCTCATATATCGGGGCGCGGCCGGGTGTCACGGCTCCCAATTCCCCGAGCAGTTCGGATTCCGCGCGCGGATTTTGCGCCAGCAAATAAAACGTCCATGCGAGTGTGGTGGCTGTCGTTTCATGTCCGGCGAGCAGAAGCGTCATCACCTCATCCCGGAGCTGCTTGCTGTCCATTCCTGCGCCCGCATCATCACGCGCGGAAAGCAGCATCGAAAGCAAGTCCTCTCTTTCCCCATGGCCTTTACAGCGCTGATCGATGATGTGGTACAGAATTTCGTCAAGACGCGCCACGGCGTTTCGCGAACGTATATTTCCCCGAGTCGGCCAGTTGGCGGGCAGCAGGAATCCCGTCTTCACCCTTGCGTCGAATTGCCGAACTGCCGCGGCCAGCGATTCTCCGATGGTGCGAACCGTATCTGCCTCGAGATCCGCGCCGAAGAGCGTCCTGGCTGCAATCTTCAACGTGAGTTGCATCATCTCTGCGCGGATCTCGCGCGTTTCGCCGTCTTTCCACGTATCCAACATTTGTTCTGCATAATTGGCCATCACCGGCGCGTATGCCCTTACGCGCTCGCGATGAAATGCCGGTTGCGCCAGCCTTCTTTGCCGCCGCCAGAATTCGCCTTCGCTCGTCAACAGACCGTTGCCGAGCACGCGGCTGCCTTCGCGCAAGTCGGCGCTCTTGATGAACTTCGCGCTTTCCGTGATCAGGATTTCCTCAATCAGGCTGGGCCGGTTAAAAAAATAGACGGGAAACTTCAAAAATCGGAAACGCGCCGTGTCGCCGTACTTGCGCTGCGTGCTTATGATGAAATCGAGTGGCTGATGCGTGAAATGATATAGCGGGCGGAGAAGTGCGAGGCCCCTGGGCCCGGGTGGTAGCGTAGTGTTCGGCATTGAGCTTATTGTGATGCCGCAAGCGGCGAAGCGGAATCTTCGCTGATCACGACTTCCTGAGTTTCGCTCTATTTCAAATACGTCGCGAGCCAATCCAGAAATTCGTGATACCACAACTTGCTGTTCTGAGGTTTCAGCACCCAGTGGCCTTCGTCGGGGAAAATCACAAGTTTTGACGGCACGCCTTGTCTTTGCAGCGCCGTAAAAAGCTCCAAATCCTGCGTGTAGGGAACGCGAAAATCGAGTTCGCCGTCAATCACCAGCATGGGCGTGTGAAATTTCCCGAGCGCCGCCGCGTAGGTCGAGGGCGACCATTTCGCGTACGTCCCGGGATCACTCCATGGCGTTCCGCGCAGGTCGTGCTCCACGAACCATAGCTCTTCCGTCGCTCCGTACATGCTCGCCAGATCGTATGGCCCCGCGTGGCTGATCAAACAGCGGAAACGCCCCGTGTGCGTCGCGATCCAGTCCGTCATGTAGCCGCCGTACGAGCCTCCGGCCTCGGCCAGCCGCGTGCTGTCGATAAACGGAAAATGCGCGATCGCATAATCGACGCCATTCATCAAATCGATGTAGGGCTTCCCGCCCCAGTCGGTTTGTATTTCGTCAGTGAATTTTTGCCCGTAGCCCGTCGATCCGGTTGGATTGATCATTACAACCACGTATCCCGGCGCAGCCATGATTTCCGGATTCCACCGGTAACCCCAATCGTCATCCCATGCGCCTTGTGGTCCGCCATGAACGAGCAACAGCATCGGATATTTCTTCGTGGCGTCGAAATGCGGCGGCTTGACCAGCAGGCCTTCGACTTTCGTGTTGTTTGCCCCGGCGAACCAGAATGGCTCGGCGGCGGATAGTTCGACAGGTGCAAGCAGCGTGGCATTTTGATGCGTGATTTGCCGAACGTCTGCGCCCTCCGAATTGGCTGAAAAGATCTCCGCAGGAGACGTCAGGCTCGAACGCGAAAAAACCAGCTCCTTGCCGTCCGCGCTCAGCGAAAATTCCCCGTTGAAGCCATCCGCAACAACGGTTTTCGGCGAATTTCCTGGCGCAGCGGCGACCGAATAGATGGGCATTTCGGCTTTGTCTTCCGCCTGAAAATAAATTGTGCGGCTATCCGAAGACCATGCGTATGACTCGATGTTGCGGTCGAAATCCGTCGTCATATCCGTGTGCCCGCCGTTCGAGCGATTGTAGAGCATCAGTTGCCACCGGTCGCTTTCGTAGCCCGCCGTCTTTTGCGAACGGTAGGCGATCCATTTCCCATCCGGCGAATACGCAGGACCCCAATCGTCGCCTTTATTCGTAGTGATGCGCTTGGGCACCGATTCACCCGAAACGGGAACTGTGAATAGATCGCCGTTCGTGCTGAGCGCCTCATCTTTGTCGGTATTGGCAGTAAAGCAAAGTTCCGCGCTGTCGGGAGAAAACGCAATCGCCTCGGGCGCCCCCAGATTGAACGGGGGAACATCGTAATCCGCTCCGGGAGTCAGGTCGCGCGGCGTTCCCTTCGTCACCGCTGTAATAAAAAGATGGCTGCGCTTGCCGTCTGCCCAATCGGTCCAGTGACGGTACAGCAAGCGAGTCGCGACATGCGCCTTAACTCGATTTTTCGCGGCCTCTTCGTCGCGAGCCTTGTTGCAACCGTCGTCCCGGCAATCCGGATAAACGCGCGAAACGAACGCCATCCACTTCCCGTCAGGCGACCAAATCTCATTGTCGACATCGGTCGAAAGAAAAGTGATACGTGAAGCTTCGCCGCCGTATACGGGCATCACGTAAATCTGCGTCGCGCCGTCGCGGGACGACAGGAACGCAATTTGTTTTCCGTCCGGCGACCACCGCGGCCGCGAATCGCTTCCGCTGCGCGTCAGTTGCCGTTCCTCGCCCCCATTCGCCGGCACGATCCAGATATTGCTCATGGAGTGGTTTGCCTGCATATCGGGTGTCGCCACCACATAAGCCACCCATTTGCCGTCGGGCGAAACTTGAGGATCACTCAAGCGATGCATGGCAATCATGTCGTCAAACCGGATCGCGCGCTTCTGTGTTTGCGCGAAAACTGACGTACACAAAAACAAGAAAGAAAACACGATCCAGATCATGTGCTTTGCGAAACGCATGGAACGGCCTCCTCCAAATTATCCTTCGCTGCGCTCATCGTCGCGAAATGATGTCACTTTCCAGGCACGATGCCAAGCGCAACGCCCGCAGGATCGCCGCGGCGTCAAATCAAGCTGGATTATCGGAATCATTCTCGCCACGATTTATTTTGTGATGGTCTACCGCCGGTTCGCCGGCAATGTCAGCGCCTCATCGGACGAACACAGCTACTAGCAGCTCGAGAAATCGCACCGAATCAATCGTTGCGCATCCCCGTAATCAGAAACGCCGCTCCGATCGTCAGAACCGCTATGCTGGACCACGGCGGAAAGTGAATCACCTTGCGCGTTTCGAAGAGAACCTTCATCGAGCCCACCAGCTGTGAATGCTGTTCGACACGATAACTGAATTGCGGATGTATCAGCGCCGCAACGCCAATCACGATCAACACAACGCCAACGGTTATCGGCAATCGCTTCCGCAACATTAATACCCGCCTCGCATCACTCTCCTCCGCGCCTTGAAGCCTTCCAGCCCTTTGCCGCCGGCAACCCGGTCACATTCTCTGAAGTGAGTGGCCTGATAATCTCATCCAGATAATCCGAAGCGCCTTCCACGCGCTCCAGATGCGGGTAGCGTATTCCGTCGTGATAATCGATCTCGTACGTCTCCACGAAACCGCCGTTCGCTACCAGCAGTTTCAGCGGGCGCGTTTCCTTTGCGCTGTCTTCGATGGCGTTGCGCATGGTCTTAATAGACCATCGCCGCCCGTTCACGGCCTGAATTTTCATCCCCGGCCCGATTCCTGCGTTGTACGCGCGCATGCCATGGATCACATCGCGAATTCCGCCGTCCTCCTCAAGCACAAGGCCGATCGTGTTCGTCAGGTCCAGATGGTTGTCGGTCGATTCATCGTCCAGAATCATTTGATTCGGCGTGTCGTTGTAAACCAGCTTGTAGCCTCCGCCCTCGATTCCGCCAAGCGGTGCGCGCGGGCCAACAGAGTCAAGCCGCTCGTGCAGAAATTTCGCCCAGTCATGGGGAGCAAGTTCGTTGAGCGTCGCGACGATGTCGTCGAAAGTGTAAGTTTTCAGTGCGGGCTTCCCGCCGGGGCCGCCGTGAAAAATCCTGCAGAAATCGTTCATGGATTTCTTGTCGTTGGTCAACTTGCGCAGCGTCGTATCCACGTCCAGCCAGATCAGCGTGCCTTCATCATAATAATCCGTGCTGCGCCGCCAATTCGCCCACTGCGGAGCCGCAAAATAAAGAAGCTGCGCCGCGTCCGCCGTGTCCTGCAGCGGACGCCACTCGCGTCCCGGACGGTGATCGAGCGTTGCCGCCACGTCAGCCAGATGCTCGCGAAGCTGCTCCGGCGTCCACAGGCCGCTGCGCGCTGAGAGCATTTCGCCCCAGTATTGCGTCAGCCCCTCGTAAACCCACAGCAGGTCGCCCTTCATCGGCGTGTTGTAATCCGTCGTCGCCAGTCCCGCCGGACGCCGGAATTTTCCGTTCCACGAATGCGTGAATTCGTGCGGCAATAGATCGGCGTTCGTGATCCGCAGCGTTGGATCGATCATCGTTCGCTCGTCCACGCGGTCGTCGCTTGATTCGTGATGCTCCAGGCCGAAGTGCGCCACGTTGTCGCTCAGCGTCAGCAGAAAATGATAATCGCGATAATGCCGCGAGCCGAAAAGCGCGCCAGTCTCTGCCACCAGCCGCTTGTAGGCCATTTGCGTCTCCGCCGGCATTTCCAGTGCTTCGGGACCGTCGGCGGCCATGTCAATTTCGTGTGACGGCGTTTGGCCCGGCGTCAGTTGAATCGCGCGAAAATAGCGGCCGGAAAGCACCGGCGAATCGACCAGCGTGTTTAACGGCGCGCGCTTGAAAATAATTTCGTTGCCGGATTCCTTTTCCACCGGCAGCGCTGTCCCGTACTTCCAGCCTTCGGGCAGGCGGAGGCTCGCATCAAAAGTCAGTTCGCGCACCGGCCAACCCTTCGGATACAACAGCACCTGATTCCAACTCAGCACGTCGAGCTGCGCCGTGGCGGATGCGCCGGAGGAAAATCCCGAAGCAGGCGCAGTGAGCAGAAAATCCAGCGCCACGTGCAGAGACTCCGTGCCCGCCGGAATGTTCAGATGAATCGCGAACATATCCACCAGGTCGCGGCGCCACGCCACTCGCTTGCCGTTCGCCGTGAATTCCATGCCCGCCACGTCCGTGATCGGGCCGTCCGGCGCATGTTCACCGGGAATCCATGCGGGATAAAAAAGCGTCAGCGGGCCGGGATGAACGGGAATCTCTTCGGTAATGTGCAGAATTTTCTGTGGCGCGTGCGTCGCATCCACGGCCAGACGAATCGTCCCCGGCGCGCTTTGCCCCGCGGCTCGCTGGCTGCATGAAAGCCCGCACGTCAAGAAAAATGCCGCGATGAAAATTGCCGTCCCGCGCTTTCCCGCTGATTCTTGCACCATAGTCTCCCCTGGCAGGCTCCGGACACCATACGTGCTTGCCTTTGTAGGGGCGGCTTTACGCCGCCATTTCTTCGCCTTCTGTCAGGCCGGAGCCACGCAGATCAATCAAAACACCTTTGTCAGTAGTCTGCCAGCGTTTTGCCACCTTGCTGAAAAAGCTAATGCAATCCATTTCTTGTTGGCCGTCACGCGGCAGGAGTCGCCGTTTTGCGTGCCGGATTGAAAAACGGCAGGCTTGCAACAATCACGCTGACGCGATGCCGCACGGCCTCGACGGTAAATTCCATTTTCAGTCTCGTCCCCGGCTTCGAATACTCGGTGGCAACGCTCGCGAGCGCAATCATCCTCTTCAAAGTCGGCGACCACGTCGTCGAAGTAGCTTTTCCGATGTGCGCACCACCCACGTCGTAAACCGGCACAGCAACGCGTGACGCCGTGCTTTGCACTTGCGGCGCAAGGCCGATCTTGTCGTAGAGCGCCTCCACTTCGTCCCAGTTAATGTCCAGCCCAACGAACTGCCGTTTCGCGCCGCGTTTCTGCTCTTCAATCAGCGCCTCGCGCCCCACGAAGTGCTCCTTCTCCAGATTCACCATGCGGCCCAGCCCGATTTCGTACGGCGAATATTTCTGCGACTCGATCAGCGCCTTCTTGCTGCTCGTGTAATCCACTTCAATCAGCAGCAGGCCCGCTTCGATGCGTGCCACATCCAGCGCCAGCATTCCCGTCGGATGCAAATCGAATTGCCGGCCCTTCGCCGTCAGCTCATCCCACACTTTCGTCGCTTCGTCCCACGGCATCCATATTTCGTAGCCCAAATCGCCCGTATATCCTGTTCGCGAAATATCCACGGACACGCCTGCGATTTTCCCATGCGTCACGCGAAAATATTTCAGGTTCGCAATGTCCGCATCGGCGATTTGCCGCAGCAGTCGCGCGGACGTCGGCCCTTGCAGCGCCAACGCCGCCACCTTTTCTGAAATGTCCTCGATTTTCACGTCCAGCCCAAGCGCGTTCTGCTCGAACCACCGCAGGCTCGGGTCCGCCGCCGTCCAACGATAGACATCTTCATCGAGCCGCGAAATCGTGCCGTCGTCCACCACTTTGCCTTGCTCGTCGCACCAGCAGCAGTAAATCACCTGCCCCACGGCTACTTTTCGAATGTCGCGCGTGATCACGCGGTTCACAAACGTCGTCGCGTCCGCGCCCGTGATCCAATACTTGTACAGCGGCGTCACGTCAATCAGCGCGCACGCGTTCCGAATCGCGTTATATTCGTGCTCGTGATGCGCCTCGTACGCGCTCACCGTGTAGTAGCCCGACCACTCGCGATAATTCAGGCTCTCGCACAGCTTCAACGTCCTCTCATGCACCGCCGTCCCTATAGGCACAGTGTTTTCTCCGTTCCTGCGTGCTTCTTCGAAAAGCCCGACGCGCAAATTATAGGTGTGCCCCTCCATCGCGTCCATACCCTTCGAGTAGCTATTTCAGTGCTAAAGTATCGGCCCATGGAAACCTGTTTGAGCCTAATCATCATCGAAGCATCACACTGGTACGCCTCTCCCGAGTGGTGGCTTGTGGCTGCTGCATTCTTGACGCTTGGCGTTGTAGTAGCGCAGACGATTGCTACTGCTGAAGCGGCTAAAGCCGCGAGCGACGCTGCTTCGGCCGCAAAACTTAGCGTCGATGCGGCTGATCGGCAGATTACTACTATGGAGGCGCAAACCAGAGCCTTGATTGCCAGTGAGCGCGCTTGGCTTGCGGTTACGCTTGAAAAACCGATGACTGGTACGGCGATAAACCATGGCCAACACTTCGTTACGGTGGGAGTCGAATGCACTCTCAGGAATCTCGGCAAGACGCCCGCGCGGCTTATAGGGACAAGCGCCAGCCTGCTCATGCTGGATTCTCAGACATCGCTGAATTCACTGCCGTACTCTCCAGATCTAACAACTAGCTGCGACTTCGGCTCATTACCGGAATTCATTCCCGGTCCCGGGACGACGGAACCAGTGTTGATTGCTCTTAGCTGCGAGGGTGTGCGACTCGGCGAAATGCTTGTCGTCTACGGCATAGTTCGATACAAGCACGTTCTCTCCGATGCCGAGGTCCATACGATCTTCGGATACACTATTAATCACAATGATAGACTTCAGCGACTCCCATCTGAATTTCCCGAATACAACAAAAGCGTTTAGGAACGAATCCTCACTGGGCTTGTTACATCTCCTGAGCACCTGTAAAATGTCCGTTCTTTTCGCGCGCCTGGCACATACACTGTTTGCTGATGTTTTGTGGGTCGCGGTTTTAACCGCGACGAAAAGCCCTCAGCATTACGGCGGCTTTAGCCGCTGAAGTACGGATTCCAATCTAACGATGCCCAAACGCTACGACGCAATCGTAATCGGCGGCGGCCACAACGGCTTGGTGAACGCGGCGTACCTCGCCCGCGCGGGCAAAAAAGTGCTCGTCCTCGAGCGCCGTTACGTCCTCGGAGGCGCCGCCGTCACCGAAGAAATCATCCCCGGATTCAAATTCTCGGTCTGCTCTTACGTTGTCTCGCTTCTGCGCCCCGAAATCATTCGCGACCTCGACCTCCCTCGCCACGGCCTCGAAATCCTCCCGCTCGACGGCACATTCACGCCCATGCCCAACGGCGACCATCTCTGGCGCGTCAACGATCATGCCAAGACCCGCCGCGAACTCGTCCGCCATTCCCGCCGCGACGCCGAAGCCTACGACGAATTCGGCAAGCAAATGCTGCAGATGTGCCGCTTCGTCAAGCCGCTGCTCGGCATGGTGCCGCCGGATCCCACTTCGCTCCATCCCGCCGGTCTGAAAAAGTTAATGTTTCTCGCAAAACGCTTTCAAGCCCTCGCCGCCGAAGACAAATACAATCTCGTCCAGCTCATGACCATGTCCGCCGCCGATTTTCTCGATCAGTGGTTCGAGACGGACGTCCTCAAAGCCACCATGTCCGCCTCCGGAATCATCGGCACATTTCTCGGCGTGCGCTCTCCCGGCACTGCCTACGTTCTCCTTCATCATTACATGGGCGAAATTGACGGCGCGTTTCGCGCCTGGGGATTTAGCCGCGGCGGCACCGGCGCAATTTCCAATGCCATCGCCGATGCCGCGCGCGAGGCCGGCGCCGAAATTCGCACCGAAGCCTCCGTCGCTCGCATCAACATGCGTGCCGGACGCGCCACCGGCGTCGTGCTGCAAAGCGGCGAAGAGATTCAAGCGAAAATTGTCTCGTCCAGCGTCGACCCCAATGTCACGTTCCTGAAGATGATGGATCCCCGCGCCCTGCCCGACGAATTTGTCGAAGAAGTGCGCCGTTACAAATATCGCGGCTCGTCCGGCAAAGTAAATCTGGCCCTCGATGCGCTTCCCGATTTCACCTGTTTACCGGGCCCCGGACGCCATCTGCGCGGCGCGATTTCCATTTCGCCCTCGGTCGAATACATGGAGCGCGCCTACGATCAGGCAAAATACGGCGAATTTTCGCATCATCCTTATATCGACATTGTCATTCCCAGCCTCACCGATCCTTCCGTCGCGCCGCCGGGCAAGCACGTGATGTCCTGCTTCGTGCAATACGCTCCTTACAAATTGAAAAATGGCGATTGGCCGTCGCGCCGCGAAGAATTCGGCGACGCCGTTATCAACACCATCGCCGAATTCGCGCCGAATCTAAAAAACATCATCATCGGCCGCCAGGTTCTCACGCCCTACGACATCGAAGAGCAAATCGGCCTCACCGAAGGAAATATTTTCCAGGGCGAACTCTCGCTCGAACAGCTTTTCTTTTTGCGTCCTGTCGCGGGCTGGGCGCGTTATCGCACGCCGGTCGACAACCTTTATATGTGCGGCTCCGCGACGCATCCCGGCGGCGGAATCATGGGCGCGCCCGGCCGCCTCGCCGCCCTCGAAATCTTGAAAGACATGGGAGCGAGCTAGCCCGTGACGATTTTTCTTTTAGTTGGTCATTCCGAACCCGGTCGCCTGCTTTTGGCGAACGTCGGTGAGGCACCTACTGTCGTTTTGGCTTGCGCCGCGAGACGGCCGGAAACCTACAAACTTGTCGTCCCGAACCCGGCTTGCCTTGACGAAGGATGGGTCGCATTTTGTGCGAACGTCGGTGAGGAACCTGCTGTCGTTTTGGCTTGCGCCGCGAGACGGCCGGGA